>ERZ778518.36-NODE-36-length-119963-cov-8.095281_pt1 | contig 119963 bp, 95 predicted proteins | sample MGYA00510340_ERZ778518 | MGnify/ENA primary metagenome ERZ778518 (study PRJEB29527, sample SAMN07138967) | mouse gut metagenome | material: feces | host: mouse | place: China:Nanjing | collected 2016-01-25 ...
GGCTACATATTTACCATAATATGTAGCCTTAACTTTATAATTATATCTTAACCATTGATAAATCAAGAAGATAAAAGGATAAACGACCATTAACCGCCGAGTATTGAATTCACTGGCTGATGCTACAATCAAATAAAGAATACTCAAATAGAATAATAGAGAAATCTTTATCGGCCATTTTTTTCTTTCCTTGAACCAATTGCAAAATATGGCAATTAAAATAGGCAACCAATAAAAAGGGAAGAGGCAGTCAATAGCCACCAAATGATTATAAGAATGAGTTTCTTTGAATAAAGCCCAAACAGGAAATGGTAATAACTGAGCAAAGAATGTCTTGGCTAAAAAATTAAAGGGTACAGGCAGTTCATTTAGTTTTACGCCCAAAGAGCCTGCATCGGCAACATCCACACTAAGGATTGTATAACGAGCGATAACATTAACCATTGTAGAGAGGATGAATCCCGAAATAGATACAAGAACCAATAAAGACAAAGCAAAAATAAATAATTTGCCTCCTCCACTTACCTGTTTATACATCTGACTCATCGGTATGGCAAAAAATGCAACGGCGAACAATCCATTCTCTGTTCTGAAATAGTAAGTTACAATAACTAAAAAAAACATTAAGAGCAAACGTCCTTTTTGCTCTCTCTTCATAGCCAAATACACCAATACTGTATATAACAAACATACATGTACATCACGCATAATTTGACACGATAATAAAAATATCGGGCTAAGAAAAGCAAAAATCAAAATACGTTTTGTTATTCTTTCATTTACAACCGGTACTATCTGACCATAAATTTTATAAATAAAAACATGCACAAGTGTCCCTAAAAAAACGACATTTGTTTTCATAAAAAACAGAGTATCGGACACATGAAGTAAATTTGCGAATTTAATCAAATACGCCATACATGAAAATCCTAAAGGCGATTCTTGAGTTCTAAAAAAATCTCGGGAATAAGCAAAGATTTCACTAAAAGGCAATACTGACAATTCTAATCCTCTTTCATAAAAGGTAATTTGGTCGCTACTTATAAAATAATCAGAATAAGGATTCTTCACATATTGATGGGTAAAAAACATATATATCAAATACCCGGCAAAAACTATAAATCCCAAATGCCGTTCCTGCTTTTTCTTTGCTATTACCAACAGCAAAACAATATAAAACAAAAGAGCCGTTATCATGATATAAACACAGACAAAAAATTAAGAGACACTTTGATCACGTATAAATACAAGTGTTTCAAATACTACAAAGCCTTTTCAACCACACACACCATGAAGTTATACGCTTGCCCAATAATCTTTGCAATTTTCTTTTACGCTTGACTGACTTTGGCAGCCAACTGCCATCAAAATGATGTATGCAAAGGGTGTTTTCCGTTACATGAAGTTCCTTTGTTTCCAAGTCCTTCGGACATAGATAATCACAGGGGAGAAGTGTGAACCCGTTTACGGTTTGCAATTTATTATTCGGCACGAAACCGTATTTCAAGCAAGTGTTGGTAATACGCGTGACATTCGTTGTCAAATCCAAACTCCCATTGGAGCGTATAAAATGGAGATTATCATACTCCTCGAGCAATTCCTTGAAAAGAGGGTGCCCCTCCCGACAGGCCATCAGGCCTGTCTGGATTCGAGTCTGAGACTCGAATCCAGACACTGCTTGATAATGAAGAATACTATCCAAGGGTTTTAGGACCTCGACATCGGTATCCATATAAATGCCACCCTCATTATAGAGGGCGTAAAGACGGACAACATCTGTGACAAAGGCAAACTTACGGCTATCATAAGCTTCACGGACATAGGGATAAGCATCAAGATCAAAATTATCCTCGTTCCATTCCTTTATTTCATATTCAGGAAGATATTTGCGCCATGAAGCGATACACTTGCGCGCTAATTCGGGAAGCGGACCGCGACCGAACCAACAATAATGAATTTTCTTGGGTATCATAAAATTATTTATTATGACGTAACTTATTCCACACAAAAGATGACACAGGAGTGGAATGAATTATTTTTCTTATTAATTCTTTTAATTGCCTTTTTCTATATTTCCTCAAATAAGATTTCAAAAGAGGTTTATAGCATTGATCACCTATTCTTTCATATTCAATGAGAAACCTGTCACGTTCTTCCGGACGGAGACTTGGGTGCTGCAATTGTCCGTTGCCTTTCACAGCCTCATTCACAGGGCGCTCTTCAAAGTTCATATATGGCAAGACCTTTTCGCACAATGCCAATCCCTTAGCTGATGAAGGTAACAATAATGAAATGCCCCATCCTGATGGAATTTCATTTCCCAGATACCCCCAAAAATCCGCAACGGTTATATCCGCTGTCCGTTTAGGCTGAGCATAAGGACAACTATAGCAATTTTCCCTAAATGTAAGACCTGCCATAAAAGCTGTGATATAGGTGTTCTTAGGAAAAATCTGCAACTTACGAGGTATGGTGTTTTCTGTGAAAACACCATACCTCAAATCGAGATTTGAGGTTTGGGTTGAAAGTATATCACGAAAATGTACTTTCAACTCTCTAGCCGGTGTCTGACCGCATTGCGCGTAAATAAACTCGACATTGTCACGCAATAGTTTTTGAGAAGGGACACCATGACAGACAAGATCCAAACACCAGAGATTCTCATAATCACGATGAAGATAGTTTCTCAAACCAGCTATCTGACAGGCTGTTCCTGTAAATAAGACGTCCTTACCGGCTTTTAAATCCTCCTTCGCCTGCCTGTAGGTAGATCCTATAGAACTTTGCACATACTTGGACCCACGCATCATGTACATCTCTTCCACTGAAGTGAACCTACAATGAGAGACATTCTTATAATTGAGCATAACACTCCCATAGACCACCCCACCGTTTCTTATAATTATCTCTGCGATGCTGCTGGCGGCTCCCCCAGAAGCACTTCCTACTAAATGAGACTCATTCTTACAAGTTGCCGCATAGGCTTTCAAAGGCTCATTCAAATTAACCGGATGAAATACGGGACATACTTTCCGACAAAGATTGCAGTCTATACATTTTGAAGCATCGACTTGTGGATAAACATAACCCGCCGCACCGGACTCAACCATTGAGATGGCTGATTTCGGACACACATTATAACAGGCTGAGCATCCTGTACATTTTTCACACGAACAAATTTCCTCCATAACTATTTTGTCAAAGCGGTTTGCAAATAGTTGATTGAAAAATCCTTTTCCCTATCCAACCTTTCATAAATATCCGGATAATCCAGTTCTTCAATTACATCCCAGTTGTTGTCCTTTACAAAACGACCACGTATATTTAACTTTTGGAATAAATTGAGGAGTCTTGAATTTTGGCTTGATTTATCATTTTCACTAAAGCGTTGAAACGTATAAAAGTTTTTACCGAAAATAATTGAAAACACTGTCGCATGGAATGAATCAGTTATGACAGTTGTGGCATTTCTGATAGCTGTCAGAAATTCTGACGGACCACCCCACAATACCTCAGCGGCACACTTTCTATACTTCAAATGGATACCCATCATAACCAAATCCAAACCTTTTGCCCTGCAATAATCATGTACGATGTTTAAATATGCCTTATTAGGGGTAAGCATATAACAGAAAACATAGTTCTTTGATTTTATGCACGTTTCGTCAGCACATAGTTTTTCCCAATCCGCTCTAGGCAGCAATAGTGTCGGGTCTGACACTGAAGGGACTTCAGTACCTGTCAATCGAGAAAGTATGGCTGCTCCCTGTTCTTCTCTTACAGACAGATGGGCGAATCGCTTAATTAAAGGTAATGCATTTGCCATCCATTCTTCCGTAACTACATCACTTCCAATACTTGGAGCATAGGCTATTTTTGTTTTCTCTGTGAAATCCAAATAATAATAAGAATTAAACCTCAGAGAAGGATTCCATATTTGATCGCTCCCGCAAATGTAAATATCTATATCATCTGCGATTGTTTCTGGATTTTCCAGTTTCAAGTACAACTCACGGAATCGACTATACGAGCTATTCACACGATGCAAATAATCACGCATAAGAAAAAGCTGTAGCTTGTTTTTTATAGCCTTAGCAATACCTACCAAGTTTCTCTTTGGCCTATATTGGACTAACAATTTCGACTGATCGTCAAGAATAACATTACAGCATTTCAATTTCTCGACAATATGCTGTAACGCATAAGCCTGAAGAAAAGTTCCGCAATTATTATAAGAAATCCAAGTTACTGTTGCAGTCTTCATCATCCTTATCTTCGTAATATAAATAATATCTTATGTTTTATCAGGTTCTTTTCCTTCGTACCAATACCAACAGTAAACACTACACTGGAAATACATAACAGAGAAAGCAATGTACTATAAACGAAAGTTGACCAAGAATCAGGTAACAAATGCTTTACGATAATGGGTAATGGTATGGCAATGGCTGTTACTACTAAAATTTTCAACAACACATTCAAAACAAAACTTTTTATATCATAAGCAACCATGCGCTTCAGTAACAGCAACCGCGCAATGAGTAGAAAAAACGAAACACCCAGATAAACCCAATATACAGCATAGGCAGGAGCACCAAACTTTAAAGCGATATACGAAAATGGCAAGTTCAAAAACAAAATTAAGGAAACCGCCAACTGATAATTCCTGATTTTCCCATAAGCTTTTGCCACTGTGGCCAACAAATTTGACAGGCTGTCTATCATCGCACCTATTATAGCCAACGTACAAAACACATTGCTATATAAAGGAACATTCTTCAACCATATTCTCAATACAAAATCAATGTTAATAAGTATGGGAAAACTCATCATCAGCAACAAATAATAAGAGTACAAAATGCCCTTATTAGTCAATATCATCATTTTCCGCGTCTCACCCGCTGCGTATGATTTTACGATCTGAGGATTAATGGCTGTTTGAAAATTGATGACAAATTGCATGATTCCGGAAATTACCTGCTGCGCTACGGCACGGGCTGCATTGACAACTGGAGAGAAAAAAACATTTAGCAAGATGTTAACTCCCTGTCCGGTCCCAGCCCAAGCAAATTCTCCCAGCGCACTCCATGAAGCAAAATTCAGAAGGTCTTTAAATATTTTCTTATTCCAAGTCAGTGTTACCCGTATCTGTGAAATCTGTTTTTTAGCACAGTAATAATAAAGGAAAGATACAATGATTCCGATCAGCAATAAGAAGAAGCCATAACAAGGTAATTTATCATAGGAGACACCTAAGAGAGCATATACGGCAACCAGCCTCAACACCATCTCAAGTATACCTATATAAGCGTATGCATTCATTCTCTCATGAGATATCAACAACGCCATATAAGGAACTTGAATAATAGAAAGTCCACAAGTTAATATTGTAAAATGAAATAAGATGTAAGCTGAATCGTATCTATCCGGCGGTATGTTCAATAAATATTCAAACAGATATTTTCCTAAAATCTCAGTACCAGCAACTACAATTAAAGCAATAAGCAAATGTATAACTACAGCCATACTGAAAATGGTATTCAACTGCTTTAGAGAACCTCCCCGACCTATCTCAAAGGACAAATACCGTTGAACAGAAATAGCCATTGATGAGTTTACAAAGCCTAACAATGCGACAACACCAGCTACGACATTATAGATACCAAAATCTTGGATTCCAATAACATCAAGGATAACGCGCGATGTATATAATGTTACCAATATCTTAAACAACATCCTAAAATACAGGTAACATGTATTTTTTGCAATGCGTGTTGAACTAATGAATTTTTCCATTTTTATTTCTTCATTCTCACTCCGGCATTTATCCGTTGCTCTAAATTTTATTTTTGAATCAACCGATTCATATAATCAGAGATATGCAGCAGCACACAGGCAGATAATGCAGTCAACACCAGAGCTGACGACACGGCATATATTGGTTCCGAAATCAAAGGGATTACGGCCAATGGCCCTAAAAGATAAACGTGATGAGTAATGTAAACATAAAAACTATTCGCATCAAATGGCTTTAATACCTTCATCAATTTACTTAGTGGCACCTGTTCTAATAACTTTATCCCTCCTAAGCACAAAGCCAAACCTGCAACATCATGCCAAAGCCTATTGAGAGGGTTATCATACTCTAACAAAATGTTCCAATCCAAAATAAGGGTTAAGGCAACTGCCACAATAATTATACCGGACAATACCCATATCCTTAATTTTTCACATGACAGGTTTGTAAAAAAATAGCCTATGGCATACAACCATATCCAGGCAAATTGATTTAATTTGAAATGTATCCACCCATATTCTGCAATACCTATTATCAAGAGAATGATAAAGACAAGGCCGGCTTTATCCTTCAATTGTTGGAGAATTGGAGTCACCACATAACACAAAGCTATGGCTGTCATAAACCACAAGTGATTTAGCCCATTTACCCCCCCGAAAATGCCTTGCATGTCAAAGAGATAGACAATCAGATCCCTCAATTTCACAGAAGTTTCCGTGAAAGCTTTCATTATTCCCAAGCATAAGACAGCAAACAGTACAAAGGGAACATACAACTTCCTTAATCTGGAAGAAAACCATATTCTCCAGTTATCTACATTTTTATGCCCATAAAGGAATCCACTTAGAACGAGAAATATCTGTACTCCTACATTCAGCACCCAAGCCCACTGATTGTCATACGACTGTAAGATATGACAAACCAATATGGCTGTCATGGCTCAAAACTCTGAGCACGCTGACGGCATGACTTTGCCCGACTGTAATCCGTTGCATAAAATAGGATATCTGAGTTAAAATTCAATCAAGGCATGTCCCCATCATTTCCGCTTATAGATAGTCCCAGTGTCTTTAATTTTCCTTGCGGGACATCCGGCTATTGTTATATCATCTTTTTCAAAGGACTTGCCGACAATACTTCCGGCACCTATCGCCACTTCATTACCTATCGTAATGTCACCAAACAGCTTCGCTCCCGGACCTATCCAGCAGTTGTCCCCCAACTGTGGCGCGCCTCCTCTGAAAGATGTTCCGATGTTCACACCCTGATGGATATCACAAAATTTGCCGATGCGGCTTCCGCCATTTACAACTATCAAGCCATAATGATTGATACGCAAACCATAATCAAATACGTTGCAAGGAATCTGCAATCCTAAGCGGAGACCTAGCTTATAGTGACGATACCCCCAATATGTTTTTTTAATTTTCGTCAGAATACCCCCCCCGTTTAACATTTGAATGGTATTCATGGTATCGTAACGCTCTTTGGAATTTCCAAATATCATCTCCCCATAACCAACGAGGACGTTTGCATTGGGCAGGAATGCCCAATGCCTGTCTGTCTTTCTCTAAGAACGTTTTGAGGTCCTGTTTACTTTGTATCATATCCTATCATTTTCGCAGAACTTCAGAAAAATCAAATATGATAAACTCCCTCAAGCGGACAAATATTGAAACAGTCCAACACGACTTTGCCTTTAAGTTTGTCCCAGTTCATGCCAATGTGGTCATGCTTAACCATAATCACGACCATATCGGTTTCCTCCAGAAATTCATCAAAATCAGAATACTGATTTTCTGCTATTTTCACATTCTCCAAAAAAGGATCATAACATTTTAACGGACGGGCGAGATGGCGTTCCTGCGCCTCCAAAAGCTGAAGTGTGGGAGATTCGCGGAAGTCATCCACATTTTCCTTGTAAGTGAGCCCATAAAGCCCCACACGCCGGTTGTCGGTAATGCCGTTTTCTTTCATAATCTCATAAATACGGTTGAGAACAAAAGTAGGCTGACTGTCGTTTGTCTTCATTGACTCGTCTATTACTTTGGCCAACTGTGGATAATCACCTACCAGGAACCATGGGTCAACTGAAATACAATGCCCTCCGACGCCGGGTCCGGGTTGCAGGATATTGACACGCGGGTGCATGTTGCAAATACGGATGATTTCATAAACATCCATATTATCGTGCCGGCAGATGCGGGAAAGTTCATTAGCAAAAGCAATGTTGACTGCACGGAAGGTATTTTCCACGACTTTAGACATCTCTGCCGAACGTATGTCTGTCACTACTATTTCTCCCCGGCAGAAACTGGCATAATACTGCTTTACTTTCTCACCTATCTCCTTATTGTCACAGCCTATGGTACGGTTGTTATGAAGAAGCTCATTGACCATATTGCCGGGAATGATGCGTTCGGGAGCATGCACCAGATGAATGTCCTCCCCTATGATGAAGCCGCTCTCCTCTATTATCGGACGGACATACCTGTCTATCGTTCCGGGACTGACGGTTGACTCTATGACAACCGTAGTGCCTTTCTCACAGACTTTCAACACACTTTTGACCGCATCAACCACAAAGCACGCATCGACTTTCTTGCTGAATTTATCATAAGGAGTAGGAACAGACAAGATGTACATATCTGTTTTCTGATATTCTGTTGAAAATCTGACCCCTCCCTTCAAAGCTTCCTGAAAAAGCGCGTCAAGACCATCCTCCTTGAATGTTGTATGACCAGCATTAAGAGTTTCTACCAAATTCTTATTATAGTCTGTCCCGACAACCTCTACTCCATGAGATGCCATCATAAGAGCTGTGGGAAGACCTATATAGCCCAATCCTATTACGTTTACCATTATATATTTTTTAAAAAGTTCTTCAATGACCAGTGGACAACGATTTTACAATTCTTCCGCAAGCCTTTCCGTCACCATAGGGATTAACCGACCGGCTCATTTTATCATAAGCCCCGGTGTCATCCAGAAGTTCGCTGACACTTCCTACTATCCTCTCATAGTCCGTACCGACAAGTCGCACAGTACCAGCAGCGAGCGCTTCAGGGCGCTCGGTTGTATCGCGCATAACCAATACCGGTTTGCCCAAGCCGGGAGCTTCTTCCTGAATACCCCCGCTGTCAGTCAGAACGATATCAGCCTTTTCCATCAGACAGACGAAACTCAGGTATTCCAACGGTTCTATAAAGAACATATTTCCCAACCCTTCCAGTTCGTCACCAAAAACTTCATGAATAGGCCGACGGACATTGGGATTCAAGTGCATAGGATATACGAAATCCACATCAGGATAACGCTTCGTCAGAAATTTGATAGCCTTGCACATTGAAATGAAACCATCGCCAAAGTTCTCACGGCGATGTCCGGTAATCAAAACCAGCCGGCGGCCACTCTCGGCACGGCTGATATCATAGCCGGCACCGGAAAGCGTTGCCTTAAGGCCGGCATTGAGAGCAGCATCACTTTTTATCTTCTCCACCACCCAATACAACGCATCAATGACAGTATTGCCAGTCACCACAATGTTTTCATCCTTGACACCTTCAGACATCAGGTGCTCACGGCTCAATTCCGTAGGAGCAAAATGGTAAGTCGCAATACGTCCGGTTATCTGCCGGTTCATCTCTTCGGGCCAGGGACTATATATATTATATGTGCGCAATCCGGCTTCAACATGTCCTACCGGAATTTGCCGGTAAAATGCCGCCAAAGCCGCCGCAGTACTTGTTGTCGTGTCGCCATGTACAAGAACGATATCAGGACGTGCCTTATCCAGCACGTCCCGCATGCCGGTCAGCACCCGCGCCGTCACGTCATAAAGGTCCTGTCCCTGTTTCATAATATTCAAATCATAATCCGGTACGATATCAAACAGATGAAGAACCTGATCCAGCATCTCACGATGCTGGCCTGTGACACAGACCTGCGTATTAAACTCAGTTGGATGACTTTGGAAAGCCTTCACCAAAGGCGCCATCTTTATAGCCTCAGGACGGGTCCCGAAAACGAGCATGACTGTCTGCATAAAATCAAACTTTTATCCTATATTTTTATTTATAATTCATCATTTATCGCCGCTCATCCCATCACCTCGACAAACTCCGGCCTGACAGATGCCGCCACGGCCAGTACGCCGTCGAGCACCACCACCACCCGTCGCTCGCGGGCGCCGGTCACCTTCAGGAAGGTTCCCTCCACCCCATCGAGAGCACCTCCGTGGAGACGCACACGCACACCGCGGGAAATGTCCAGTTCCTCAGGCCGAAAATAAAGAAGGTCAGCACGCTCCGCCCCGCTGGATGACAAGGAAATGAAGGAGGACATCTGGTGGGAGGGAACAACGATAGGACGGCCCTTCGGGCGTCCGGAATCGCGGCACGTGAGATATTGCAGATAAGGCAGAGAAACTTTCAGGGAACGGACCACAGAAGCGGAACAGCGAATGAATATCAGATTGGAGACAGCGGGAACCTCCTCGCGCACCTTACGCCCTCCCCGAAGACGGAGAACCACCCGAAGAGGCACGTAATGTTCGATGCCTCTCAGGGAAAGGAAAGAAGAGGCCTGAAGGGAACGGTTGTAAACCGCGCTCATAGCCCACCAATGCTCCTCCGCTCCGACTTCCCCGTCTTCAGAAACAGCCTCCCCCTCACCGATGCCGGAAAGAGCGGAGGACATTCCTCCGGCTCCCCGCTGGCTATACAAACCGGCAGGAATCAACGACTTACAGGAATCAGAGCCTGAATACTCTCTCATAACCGAATATAAAATCCCAAAGGGAAGGACCGGCAAAAATGCCGGAAAAGACCGGAGACGCCCGTGAAAAGGCTCAGACAAAAGCCGAAGCCTCCGCACAAGAGAAAACAGCCGAGGAAAGATCGCGCGCATGACGAACCGCCGCATGAGAGCGGCTGCCAGCAACGCCGACCCCATAGAAACGCTCACCAAGGGAAAGCACCTCATCATACGACAAATCCCCCAGAAGCATGGCATTCAGGCGCAACACCTCCAGGCGACGCAGTGCCACATCGCCCCCATCAGAAGAACCCAGCGGCCATCCCCCGTCAGAGCGCTGGGAAAGCGCATAGAAACGGAGGTGACTCTCAAGAAGCCGCCCGCAGCGAGAATCCACCGCCCCATAGGGGGCAAGCGACATCACCAGAACACGGTCGAGGGCCGCACTGTGCAAAGACTCCGAACAAGACGCGGCAGCATCAAGCAATTCAGACAACCCCGTGGAGCAGGAGCGGGAAAAACCAACGCAAGCCTTAGAACCGACAGAAGGAAACGGACTCCCCACCGCGCTATGGCTGAGAAGATACATCCCATAAAGCAAGTCGCAGCGACACACGAAGGCGCTGCCGCACGCAAAAGCCTCCTCAAGAACACCGAAAAGGCTCTCAAGGCGCGAAAGGGAAAAACGAAGACCGGAAGGAAGACTGCCGTCAAGGCCACAGGCATGAAGTTCGTGAAGACAAACCGCAACCTCCGCGCCCGACACCAAAGAATAAACGTCACTTGAAAGGTACAAACCTGACAGAAACGATTCCAAATAACTATATGTCAAATCATTATCTAACATTAACCGATCCCTCATACACACGTTTCTTTGTTAGAAACCTATACGCGGTTCTTTGTTAGAAACGGGTAAAAATAGGAATGGATATGGCTTTTGTTTTGTTTGTAATCGTTTGATAATAAATATATAGAGTTGTTTTAATGAATGCTTGAGGTGATAAATAAGCCCTCGTTTAATGTAGGGTTGCATGCAAGAGAGATGGAACATAGATTGGGTGTAATTTCAAAAGTGTAAATGAAGTTCTCTGTTGTGTAAGTTCTGCGTTTTTATTGAATGATTTGTAAATATCACAAAATGAGATGGTTGCAATTTTTTTAAAAGGCGGTTTTGGATACTTAGTCGTAATTGCCTGAGAATATTTTGGTATTTATATTTTATTTACTAATTTTGCGGGAAAATACCCGTTTCTAACAAAGAAACGGCAACATTATCTACTTTCTCCTATTATTCTTTTTCACATCATTTTCTACTTCTCAAACACATCCGGATAGCATTTTATACGCTAAAACCAAAAATACAAAAGAAAGGAAAAGGAATACGACTTTCTCCCCCGCTACAAATTTAACATATTTAACTTTCCATTACATTTCGATGTGTTAAAATATAGGTTATAAATATTAGAGATCAAAAAGCCCGTATTGGAATTTCAACACAAATACGGGAAATTTAAATTCCCCGTATCGGAATTTAAAAAAGAAAAAGCAATAAAAAGCCACTGGGACACGCCGAAAAACATACAAAAAAACGGAACTTTCACATGAAAAGTCCCGCCCGCTATTGCAAAGATACGACATTTTCCAGCCAAAAGCAAATTATGTTAAAAGCGCAGGCACTCACTTTTCAAGACAAGAACACGAAAAAATCAATGCCATAAAATTACAATCCATCACACAGCCCCACACAACATTCACACTTCAATCAACATATTCACACAACAAAACTATTACCAAACGCCAACCGCCTCATTAACAACGCATCCCTATCCGGAGACTTAAAACCCGAATCATCCTAAAATATATTTTAAACTTTTTACAACACACTATTGGTCATTTTACAAAAAAATGGTAATTTTGCACGCCGATTATTATCAAAACAGGCTAAAAACCTGTTTTACTGCATGTTGAAACTGCTGCTTCCATTGGCCGGTCGCAACAGTGCTTAAAGACTTGCAGAACAGATAAAAAATTAGTAGTTACAAAAAATTAAAAACAAAGAAAGTGGACACTTTAAGTTACAAGACCATTTCTGCGAACAAAGAGACCGTAAACAAAGAATGGGTGGTTGTAGACGCCACCGATCAGGTTTTGGGTCGCCTTTGCACGAAAGTAGCCAAGCTCCTGCGTGGTAAGTACAAACCTAACTTCACTCCTCACGTAGACTGTGGTGACAATGTTATCATTATCAATGCCGACAAGGTAAGACTCACCGGCAACAAGTGGAACGACCGCGTTTACTATACCTATACCGGCTATCCCGGCGGTCAGCGCGAACACACACCTGCCAGCATCATGGCCAAACCCAACGGAGCCGACAAACTTCTGCGCCGTGTGGTGAAGGGCATGCTCCCCAAGAACCGTCTTGGTGCCAAGCTCCTCAGCAACATGTATGTTTATGAAGGTGGCGACCACAAACACGAGGCACAGAGTCCCAAAGCAATTGATATTAACTTGTATAAATAATCATCGCATATATGGAAATGATTAATGCATTAGGTCGTCGCAAAAGTGCCATCGCCCGCATTTACATGACGGAAGGTACTGGAAAGATCACCATCAATAAGAGAGATTTGACAGAATATTTCCCTTCTTCTATTCTCCAGTTCGTTGTTAAACAGCCATTGACGCTCCTCAACGTTGCTGAAAAATACGACATCAAGGTTAATCTTAACGGCGGCGGTTTCACCGGCCAGAGCCAGGCACTCCGCCTTGCTATTGCCCGTGCTTTGGTAAAAGTAAACGCAGAAGACAAGAAAGCCCTCCGCGCCGAAGGCTTCATGACACGTGACTCCCGTGAGGTTGAACGTAAGAAACCGGGTCGTCCCAAGGCACGTCGTCGCTTCCAGTTCAGTAAACGTTAATATCGGCCTTTTACTGCTGGATTACGTTTAGCATCTAAATTGATGGGATTTCAAAATGCTATTTTGATGAACTACCCATCAGTTGGTTGAACTAAAAATGCCATGAAACAAACATGGCCCAACTAAAAAGAAAGTAAACGAACAAACAATTATCAAAATGTCTAGAACAAATTTTGAAACATTATTAGAGGCCGGCTGCCACTTTGGCCACCTCAAACGCAAGTGGAATCCCGCCATGGCTCCTTACATCTTCATGGAGCGTAACGGCATTCACATCATAGACCTTCACAAGACCGTAGCAAAAATTGACGAGGCAGCTGAAGCGCTGAAGCAAATTGCCAAATCCGGCCGCAAGGTTCTTTTTGTAGCTACTAAGAAACAAGCCAAACAAGTAGTGGCAGAAAAAGCCACTTCCGTTAACATGCCGTACGTTACGGAACGTTGGCCGGGCGGTATGCTCACCAACTTCCCCACGATTCGTAAAGCTGTCAAGAAAATGGCCAATATTGACAAGCTCATGAACGACGGTACATTCTCCAATCTCTCAAAACGCGAGATTCTCCAAATTTCCCGCCAACGCGCCAAATTGGAAAAGAACCTTGGTTCTATCGCCGATTTGAACAAACTGCCGGCCGCACTCTTCATTGTCGATGTATGCAAAGAACATATCGCAGTTAAAGAAGCTCAGCGCTTGGGTATTCCCGTATTCGGCATTGTCGATACCAATTCCAATCCCAACTGCGTAGATTTCTTGATCCCTGCCAACGATGACGCCAACAAGAGCATCGAGGTGATTCTTGACGCCTGCTGCGCAGCTATCGCCGAAGGTGTTGAAGAGCGCAAGGCCGAAAAGGTTGACACCGAAGCTGCAGGCGAAGGCGAAAAGCCAGCCCGCAAGCGCAGCGCCAAAGCTCGCGTTGAGAAAGAGGAAGCTGTAGCCGAAACTGAAGAAACCAAGGAAGAGGCTAAAGCCGAATAATATTAGTAACATTTAAGAGAAAATACTACAATGGGTGTAGGATTAGAAGATATCAAGAAACTTCGCACCATGACCGGTGCAGGTCTCGGAGACTGCAAAAAAGCTCTGGCTGAGTCAAATGGCGACATCGAAGGCGCCATCGAAATTATCCGTAAAAAAGGCCAGGCTGTTGCAGCCAAACGCTCAGACCGTGAAGCTGCCGAAGGTGCAGTACTCTGCAAGGCAGAGAACGGCTTTGGCGCCATCATCGCTTTGAAATGTGAAACTGACTTCGTAGCCAAAAACGAAGACTTCGTGAAATTGGCCCAAGCTATTCTGGACGCGGCTGTAGCCAACAAGTGCAAAACTCTTGAGGAAGTAAAGAACCTTCCTATGGGTAACGGCACAGTGGCTGAAGCTGTTACAGACCGTAGCGGTATCACAGGAGAAAAAATGGAACTTGACGGTTACTTTGTAATTGAAAGCGACAATATCTCTTGCTATAACCACCAGGGAAAGAATATGCTTTGCACCATGGTTGCCCTTAACAAAGAGGTAGACGCTGCTTACGGTCATGCCGTAGCCATGCAGGTTGCTGCCATGAACCCCGTTTCTCTTTGTGAAGCCGATGTACCTGAGAAAGTACGCAAAGAAGAATATGAAATCGCTGCCGACAAAGCCCGTCAGGAAGGTAAACCTGAGAACATGATCGAGCGTATCGCCCAAGGCCGTATGCAGAAGTTCTACAAGGAAGCATGCCTTTTGAATCAGGAATTTATTCAGGACAGCAAATTGTCTGTATCTGACTACCTGAAACAGGCTGACAAAGAATGTACGGTAACAGCTTTCAGCCGTTTTACTCTGCGTGCAGAATAAATTAAAGACACTGCATTTTACAATAAAAAGGTTGCTCCGCTTAGCGAAGCAACCTTTTATATTCTACAGAAAGGGAGTTATGATCAATCGAATCAAAACAATTCTACACTTCTACAACACACCACTTCCGCTCAATAACATTCCGTACTGTCCGGAAAACTACTGTTCTTGACATCCGAGACATAAGAGCCGACCGCATCAGTAATTACCGTATGCAAATCGGCATAACGGCGCAGGAACTTCGGACTGAAACCTTTATTCTTACCCAACATATCATCGACAACAAGCACTTGTCCGTCTGCAGCTCCGGCTCCAATGCCGATGACAGGAATATCTACACTTTCAACAACTTTTTGAGTAAGTGCTGCTGGTATTTTTTCAAGAACAAGTCCAAAGCAACCGGCCTCTGCCAGAAGTTTTGCATCCTGAAGTAATTTCTCAGCCTCCGCCATATCTTTTGCTCTTACGGCATAAGTGCCAAATTTATTAATACTCTGTGGTGTTAATCCCAGATGGCCCATTACAGGAATACCGGCATCGATAATCTTACGGATTACATCTATGATTTCCACACCTCCTTCCAGTTTCAAGGCATCGCAACCAGTTTGCTGCATGATACGGATGGCATTGCTGACCCCTTCAAGCGGGCTTACCTGATAAGTACCGAACGGCATGTCACAAACGACTAATGCCCGCTGGACGCCCCGAACAACCGACTTAGCATGATAAATCATCTGGTCAAGCGTAATGGACAATGTTGTTTGATTGCCAGCCATTACATTTGAAGCACTATCACCAACCAGAATGACATCCACACCTGCTGCATCGACTATAGTTGCTGTGGTAAAATCGTAAGAAGTCAACATCGCTATTTTTTTTCCTTGCGACTTCATTTCTTTGAGCCGGAGTGTTGTTACTTTCCGGCTGTCTTCCACTAAATATCCTGCCATTACATTTATTTTTTTAATTGAGGAAATAATTCTTCTATTTCAATAAGATTCTCTGCTGCAAAATCTTCGACTACAATATCGCAATACGGTAACAAATCCTCTTTGGAATTAGACGTGGCCAATCCAACCACAAAGGCACCGGAAGCCTTTCCGGCTTTGACGCCATTGAAACTATCTTCGAAAACCACACATTCATCGGGTCGCACGCCTAATGTGTCGGCTGCTGATAAATAACAATCGGGAGCCGGTTTGGAACGGACATCATGCTCTGCAGTATGAATAGCGGTGAAAAGCCTATCGAAAGAGGGATGATTTTTATAGAGATGAGACATTTTCTCTTTATCGGAGCTGGTAACAATAGCAGTAGGCACTCCACTTTCCGACAGTCTGCTTACCCAGGCTAACGCTCCTGAAATATACTGATATGTCATGTTTTCCTCAAATTTTCTCAAAAGTCCGCAAATCTGCTGACGCACTCCCTCATCCGGAAAAAAGGACGAAAGAATATAAGTTAATGTCTGTCCTTTAATCTGCAAAGGAAAATGATCATTACCGGGCAAAAAAATATCACGGACTTCAGTCCAAAATCTGGTATACTGTGACTCCGTATCCACTATGACACCATCTAAATCAAATAATGCTGCTTTCATTCCGTTTTATAAATTACTCGCAAAGATAAAGATTATATATTACACTTCAGGATGCCTGTACAATGGTTTCGAGTTTTTCCATTAAATCTCTCAAATTACACAAAAGAAAAAGAAATGAATGGAAATAAATGTTTAACTTTGCAGTCAGCCCGAAAAATGAATGGGATGTTCATTATGCGGATTAAATATTTGCTCTGAGGGCTGGAAACAAAGCAAAAGAGAAAAACAGATGGAACCTCTGAAACATGAATGCGGCGTTGCGATGGTGCGACTACTGAAGCCACTAGACTACTACCAGAATAAATACGGTACTTGGATGTATGGTTTAAACAAACTCTATCTCATGATGGAGAAACAACATAACCGCGGACAAGAGGGAGCCGGATTAGCTTGTGTTAAAACAAAAGCCAATCCGGGAGAAGAATTTTTCTTTCGTGAAAGAGCTTTAGGCACAGGAGCCATAGAAGAAATTTTTGGTGCTGTACATTCCAAATTCAAGAATTACACCGCGGAGCAATTAGCAGATACGTCCTTTGCAAGTTGCCATTTGCCATTTGCGGGAGAAATTTATATGGGCCACCTCCGGTATTCAACCACCGGCAAGAGTGGCCTTTCTTATGTTCACCCTTTTATGCGACGTAATAATTGGCGTGCAAAGAACCTTTGTATATGTGCCAACTTCAACATGACCAACGTTGAAGATATATTTCACAGTATGTCGAAAACAGGGCAACACCCGCGCATGGTGTCGGACACGTACATTTTGCTGGAACAATTAGGCCACAGACTTGACAGGGAAAGCGAACGCCTCTTTAATAAAGCTCTTGACGAAGGATTAAAAAACACCGACATCACTCATTACATTGAAGAGAACATCAACTTAGCCAATGTCCTTCGTACAGCATCGCCCATGTGGGACGGCGGCTATGTTGTCTGTGGAGTAACAGGCAGCGGAGAAATGTTCACATTACGCGATCCTTGGGGAATTCGCCCATTATTCTGGTATTGCGATGAAGAAGTGGCGGTGGTAGCCTCTGAACGTCCGGTGATACAGACATCCTTTGACACAGAAGTTACAGATATCAAGGAGTTAAAACCGGGCGAAGCTCTGTTCGTCAATAAAAATGGTGTTTTGCGCACGGAACAGATTATTCCTCAAAAAAATTATGCCGCTTGCGCATTTGAGAGGGTTTACTTCAGTCGCGGTTCCGACAAAGACATTTACCAGGAAAGAAAAGAATTAGGACGTTCTTTGGTTAAGCCTATTCTGAAAGCCATCAACTATGAACTGGACAACACGGTGTTCTCCTACATCCCCAACACGGCAGAAGCAGCTTACTACGGTATGTTGGCAGGCTTGGATGATTACCTTAACCTGCAGAAATCAGAAGTCATTGCCAGTCTAAGTCCTAAAGAACTGACATCTGAAAATTTAAATCAAATACTTTCACGGCGTATTCGCGCAGAAAAGGTTGCATGGAAAGACATTAAAATGCGTACATTCATAGCGGAAGGAAACTGCCGCAATGATCTTGCGGCTCATGTCTATGACATTACATACGGTAGTTTGCAACCATACAAAGACAACCTTGTCGTTATTGACGACAGCATTGTACGAGGTACAACACTACGCGAAAGTATCATCCGTATTATGGATCGTCTCCATCCTAAACGCATCGTAGTGGTCAGTTCATCACCGCAAGTTCGTTACCCAGACTATTATGGAATCGACATGTCACACATGGATGAATTCATAGCTTTTAAGGCTGCAGTAGCTCTCATTAAAGAACGAGGTGAACAGTCGCGTCTGACAGAAATTTATCACCGCTGCAAACAACAGGAAAATCTGCCGAAAGAAAAAATTGTGAATCACGTGAGTGCCATATACAAAGATTTCACTGCTGAAGAAATCTCAGAAAAAATGGCTGAAATACTCCGGCCTGAAGGTATCACGACTGAAATAAAAATTGTATATCAAAGCCTTGATGGCCTGCATACAGCATGTCCCAACAGTCCCGGAGATTGGTACTTCAGCGGCAATTATCCAACTCCCGGCGGTATAAGACGGGTAAATGAGGCCTACATTGATTACTACGAGAAAAAAGAAATCTGAAAATATAAAATAGAGTTTGGTAGTTTATTGGTTGATACAACCGAGTGGTAACTTCAACCTGCCGGCAACCGCATAAGCATCTAAACTATAAGCTATTAAACCCCAACAAAGTATTACGCATGCGAAACGTAACATTAGTTCTTGACGACGGAACGAAGTTTCATGGGAAATCGTTCGGTTATGAAAAGCCCGTTGCGGGCGAAGTGGTATTCAACACAGCCATGATGGGATATCCGGAAAGCCTAACAGACCCATCTTATGCCGGCCAGTTACTGGCACTGACTTATCCCCTGATAGGCAATTATGGAGTTCCACCTCTTAACGAAGGTGCTAACGGCCTGGCAGAATTCACGGAAAGCAATAAAATTTATGTTTCGGCACTTATTGTGACAGACTATAGTGAAGTTTATTGTCACTGGAATGCCCAAGAGAGCTTAGGCGACTGGCTCAAACGTGAGCAAATACCTGGCATTACAGGAATAGATACGCGTGAATTGACAAAAGTACTGCGCGAACATGGCGTAATGATGGGAAAGATCATATTTGATGATGAACCGGAAAATATTCCTGAAGCTGAATATGCCGGCGTAAATTTCGTCTCAGAAGTATCATGCAAAGAAATAATTCACTACAACAAGGGTGCAGAAAAGAAAGTAGTACTTGTAGATTGCGGCGTAAAAAACAATATCATACGTAGCCTTATTCGCCGTGGCGTTGAAGTTATCCGTGTTCCATGGAACTATGATTTCAACGAAATGGATTTTGACGGTCTTTTCTTAGCTAATGGCCCCGGAGATCCTGACACTTGCGCAGAAACTGTGGAAAACATCCGTAAATTTCTCAACAATCCCAAAGTACGGCCTTGCATGGGAATATGTATGGGTAACCAATTGCTTTCAAAAGCTGCCGGCGCATCAATTTACAAACTGAAATATGGTCATCGTTCTCACAACCAACCTGTACGTTTAGTTGGTTCTACGCAATGTTTTGTTACCACACAAAATCATGGCTATGCAGTCGACAGTACAACACTGCCCGCTGAATGGGAACCTCTCTATATAAATATGAACGACGGATCGAACGAAGGTGTCCGGCACAAAACGAACCCTTGGTTTTCAGCACAATTCCATCCAGAAGCCTGCAGTGGACCTGTCGACACTTATTTCATGTTTGACGAATTCGTAAATCTATTATAACTCCTCAAGAACGAACCTAATGAAAGAATTAAAAAAAGTATTACTTTTAGGCTCCGGCGCACTTAAAATCGGTGAAGCCGGTGAATTTGACTATTCCGGCTCACAAGCACTCAAGGCGCTCAAGGAGGAAGGTATAGAAACAATTCTTATCAATCCCAATATTGCCACAGTGCAAACGTCAGAAGGCGTGGCAGACCGCATATATTTTCTTCCTGTAACTCCTTTCTTTGTCGAAAAAGTTATAGAAAAGGAGCAACCGCAAGGTATTATGCTGGCTTTTGGCGGACAGACCGCACTTAACTGTGGTGTTGAGCTTTATAAAACAGGCATTCTGGAAAAATATAATCTCCAAGTACTTGGTACACCCGTGCAAGCCATTATGGACACGGAAGACCGTGAGCTCTTTGTCCAAAAGCTCAATGAAATAAATGTTAAGACAATTAAAAGTGAAGCCTGTGAGAGCATTGAACAAGCCAAAAATGCCGCTGCTGAATTAGGCTACCCCGTCATCCTACGCGCTGCTTATGCACTTGGAGGCCTTGGCTCTGGTTTTTGCGATAACGAAGAAGAATTGCTGAAACTTGCAGAAAAGGCTTTTTCCTTCTCACCTCAGGTCTTAGTGGAAAAAAGTCTGAAAGGCTGGAAAGAGATTGAATATGAAGTGGTACGTGACCGTTTCGACAACTGCATAACGGTTTGTAACATGGAAAACTTTGACCCTCTTGGCATACACACCGGAGAAAGTATTGTAATTGCCCCTTCACAAACTCTCACAAATAACGAATATCATAAACTACGCGACATAGCCATCCGTATCGTACGGCATGTTGGGATTGTAGGAGAATGTAACGTACAATATGCCCTTGACCCGGAATCGGAGGACTATCGCGTCATAGAGGTGAATGCCCGCTTAAGCCGTTCGTCCGCATTAGCTTCAAAAGCAACAGGTTACCCATTAGCTTTCATAGCAGCAAAATTAGGTTTAGGCTACGGACTGTTTGATCTTAAAAATTCCGTAACAAAAACAACTACCGCATTCTTCGAACCGGCTCTTGATTATGTAGTATGTAAAATTCCACGCTGGGACCTTGGAAAATTCCGTGGGGTAGACAGAGAAATCGGTTCTTCTATGAAGAGCGTCGGCGAAGTTATGACTATTGGACGCACTTTCGAAGAAGTTATCCAAAAAGGACTTCGAATGATAGGACAAGGCATGCATGGCTTTGTTGATAATAAAGAAATAAAGATCGACAATGTGGACGAGGCCCTTCGCGAACCTACAGACAAACGCATTTTTGTGATAGAGAAAGCATTCGCTGCAGGTTACACTATTGACCAAATTCATGACCTAACGAAAATAGACAAGTGGTTCCTTCAAAAACTCTATAACATTTATCAGACAGACTGCGAACTACACGCATGCACCAGTGTTAATGTGTTGAGCAATGAACTGCTAAAAAAGGCCAAGATACAAGGTTTCACAGATTTCCAAATAGCCCGTGCTGTCGGCATGGAAAAAGAAATGGATATCGAAAAAGCCAGTATGACAATTCGTACCCGCCGAAAACAAGCTGGCATCCTTCCTGTCGTTAAACAAATTGACACCTTAGCAGCAGAATACCCAGCTCAGACCAACTATCTTTATGTGACATATAATGGCATAGCCCATGATATAAAATTCGAAAAAGACAAACGTTCGGTCATCGTACTTGGTTCTGGTGCCTATCGTATCGGTTCTTCTGTTGAATTTGACTGGTGTGGTGTACAAGCACTCAACACCATCCGCAAAGAAGGCTATCGCTCCATTATGATCAACTACAATCCCGAAACAGTTTCGACGGATTATGACATGTGCGACCGACTTTATTTCGATGAGTTAACCTTTGAACGTGTTATGGACATTTTAGATCTGGAATGTCCTTATGGCGTAATAGTTTCAACAGGTGGACAAATACCTAACAACCTAGCCATGCGTCTGGATGAAGAACATGTCAATATATTAGGTACACAGGCACGTTATATTGATAATGCCGAAGACCGCGAAAAATTCTCGGCTATGCTCAACAGAATTGGGGTAGACCAACCAGAATGGAGCGCTCTGACTTCCATGGATGATATTCAAGAATTTATCGAACGTGTCGGATTCCCCGTCTTAGTACGCCCATCTTATGTACTCTCAGGAGCGGCTATGAATGTATGTTCCAATCAGGAAGAATTGGAACGTTTCCTCAAATTGGCTGCCAACGTTTCAAAAAAACATCCGGTCGTTGTAAGCCGTTTCATGCAGCATGCCAAAGAGGTAGAAATGGACGCTGTTGCTCGCGATGGGGAAATTATAGCTTATGCTATTTCCGAGCACATCGAATTTGCCGGCGTACACTCCGGCGATGCCACCATACAATTCCCTCCACAAAAACTATATGTGGAAACAGCACGCCGAATCAAAAAAATATCCAAGCTCATTGCCCGCGAATTACATATTTCCGGACCATTCAATATCCAGTTCCTGGCTAAAGAAAACGACATAAAAGTCATCGAATGTAACTTAAGAGCCTCACGTTCATTCCCGTTTGTCAGCAAGGTTCTGAAAATCAACCTCATTGAAATGGCCACACGGATTATGCTTGGTCTGCCTGTCGAAAAGCCGGCCAAAAGTCTCTTCGATCTGGATTATGTAGGCATCAAAGCTTCGCAATTCTCTTTCAACCGCTTGCAGAAAGCAGACCCCGTGTTAGGTGTCGACATGGCCTCTACCGGTGAAGTTGGCTGCTTGGGAGAAGACTCCCGCACAGCACTCCTGAAATCCATGCTATCCGTAGGACATCGCATACCCCAAAAGAACATTCTTCTTTCCACTGGCGATGGCAAGCAAAAAGCCGAAATGTTGGTAGCAAGTCGAATGCTAAAGGAACATGGCTACAAACTTTACGCAACAGGTGGCACGAGCCGCTACCTCACGGAGAACGGCATTGAAAACACCTTAGTATACTGGCCTAGCGAAGAAGGGCAGCCACAAGCTTTGGATATGTTACATAATAAAGAAATTGACATGGTAGTAAATGTTCCCAAGAACCTTTCTTCCGGTGAACTCACCAACGGCTACAAAATCCGTCGTGCCGCCATAGATCTCAACATTCCACTTATTACAAATGCCCGGTTGGCTTCCGCTTTCATTTACGCTTTCTGTACACAAAAGCTTGAAGACTTGGATATCAAGTGCTGGCAGGAATACTAAAAGCCTCTAAGATGGATGAAGTGAAAAGTCGATTTATGACATTATTTAGTTGTCACATAGCAGACAGCTGATTGCATGAACCGACTTTTCACATCTACCCATTCATTTTTTCATTGTTTTTTATTTAACCAAAATAAAAAAAACGTATCTTTGCAGCCGCTATGGCAAGTACCAATCCCTTGCATATTGATTTATTTGCAGCAGCGCATAATGCCAGTCCTCTAAGAATCAACTTGTCCAACGACTTTTTTGAAGCCTTGGAACAAAATGAGATTATTGGAGGCAATATGGACGTGACTGTAATCGTGGCTCAAACTGCTGGTGACTTTTTTCGTGTCAGCTACAAACTGAAAGGAGAAGTTCGCGTAGCATGCGACCGTTGCTTAGACGATTTAGACCTGGAAATAGACACATCCGATAATATAAAAGTATATTATGGCGATGCTTCCTTGCAAATTGAAGAAGATATAAGGGAACTACCTGCTGGTTCAAACATTTATGACATTTCATGGGACATCTATGAGATATCCGAATCGTCACTTCCCTTAAAAAGGATGCATGAAAGAAGTTTGTGTAATCAGGATATGATAACCAGACTTCATGAAATGACAGCAAATAATGAACATGAGGAATAAAACATTAACAACTTTAAAAGAATAACAAGAAATGGCACATCCTAAAAGAAGACAATCAAAAACCAGAACCCTCAAACGTAGAACCCACGATAAAGCCGTAGCTCCAACCATGGCTATTTGCCCCAACTGCGGTGCATGGCATATTTATCACACCGTATGTCCTACTTGCGGTTACTACCGTGGCAAGTTGGCAATTGTAAAAGAAGAAATCGCTGAATAATATTCTTACAAGAGGAGGACGTAGCCAGCCAAGCCCGGTTCTCCTCTTTGTTTTTTTAATATACGCCTCCTGATATTCATCATATTATATGGAAAAGATTAATGCTGTTATTACCGGCGTCGGCGGATATGTCCCCGAGTACGTGCTAAATAATGAAGAACTCTCACGTATGGTCGACACCAACGACGAGTGGATCATGACAAGAATTGGCATCAAGGAGCGCCGCATCCTCAATGAAGAAGGCTTGGGCACAAGCTATATGGCGCGTAAAGCTGTAAAACAGCTGCTTGAAAAAACTGGCACTGATCCTCAAGATGTTGACTGTCTGATAGTGGCCACTACCACCCCCGACTACCATTTCCCCTCCACATCATCAATTGTAATCGGTCGTGTGGGCATGAAGAATGCTTTTGCAATCGACATGCAGGCAGCATGCTGTGGTTTTCTATTTGCCATGGATGCAGCCGCCGGTATGATTCAAAGCGGGCGTTACAAAAAAATCATTGTCTGTGGCGCTGATAAAATGTCCAGCATCGTTGACTACACCGACCGCGCAACTTGTCCGATCTTCGGAGATGGTGCAGCTGCCGTAATGGTAGAACCGAGTCAGGAGGATTTGGGCTGGAAAGATTCTTATCTCCGTGCCGACGGCAAGGGACTGCCATTTCTCTGTCAAAAGGCTGGAGGTTCCGTATGCAGCCCATCCTATTTCACCATAGATCACCGCATGCACTATTTGCATCAGGAAGGCCGTACAGTCTTTAAGTTTGCGGTAACCAACATGAGCGATGCAAGCGCCCTTATTGCCGACCGCAACGGTCTGAGCAAAGAGAATATCGCTTGGGTTATCCCTCATCAGGCCAATGTACGAATCATCGAAGCCGTAGCCAACCGTCTTGAGCTTCCAATGGATAAAGTAATGCTCAACATCCAACGCTATGGCAACACTTCTGCCGGAACATTGCCTTTGGCATTATGGGATTATGAAAAGCAGCTCAAGAAGGGTGACAACCTCATCCTCACCGCTTTCGGGGCCGGATTCACATGGGGAGCCGCCTATTTAAAATGGGGATACGACGGCACTAAATAACAAAAAATCATCAACAAACGAGTAAACGAGCAGACCATATCACAAGCCTTTAGCTTGAAAGTCTGCCGGTTTACTCGTTATTTTCTATTTGGTCATACCATACATATCTATGCACAAAGCAGGTTTTGTCAACATTGTAGGAAATCCCAATGTCGGAAAATCCACACTCATGAACCTACTGGTGGGGGAACGCATATCCATTGCCACCTTCAAGGCCCAGACCACGCGCCATCGCATTATGGGCATCATCAACACTGAAGACACGCAGATTGTTTTTTCCGACACACCGGGTGTACTCAAGCCCAATTACAAACTTCAGGAAACGATGCTGGCTTTTTCCGAATCGGCCCTAAAAGATGCCGATGTGTTGCTTTACGTAACCGATGTCATTGAAAAGCCGGACAAGAACAATGATTTTCTACAACGGGTTGAAAAATTGAAAGTACCTGTACTGTTGCTTATCAACAAAATAGACCTCAGCAATCAGAAAGATCTGGAACAACTTGTTGACAATTGGCATCTTCTGCTGCCACAAGCCGAAATATTCCCGATTTCGGCAACAGCCAAATTCAATATAGATAATGTACTCAGGCGTATCAAGGAATTGCTTCCGGACTCACCTCCCTATTTTGACAAAGACCAATGGACAGACAAACCCGCCCGGTTCTTCGTTACGGAAATCATTCGTGAAAAAATACTCCTCTACTACGACAAGGAAATCCCCTACTCCACCGAAGTTGCTGTAGAATTATTTAAAGAAGGTCCCAAGAACATCCACATAAAAACAATCATCTATGTGGAACGCGACAGCCAAAAAGGTATCATCATCGGTCATCAAGGCGTAGCTCTCAAAAAGATTTCGACAGAGGCCCGCAAGACGCTTGAAAAGTTCTTTGACAAGAAAATATACCTTGAAGTTTTTGTAAAAGTAGATAAAGACTGGCGCAACAGCAACAAGCGCCTTGAAATATACGGCTACAAGCAAGATTAAGCACCTACCAGACTGCCGCATTTTCTCCCACCCATACCTTTTTCCACCCAACTCACATACATCATAAAGAAAGCCATATGTCAAAATTAGTAGCCATAGTAGGACGCCCCAATGTGGGTAAATCGACGTTGTTCAACCGTCTCACCGGAACACGCCAAGCCATCGTCAGCGACGAAGCCGGCACCACACGCGACCGCCAATACGGCAAATGCGAATGGGGAAAGCAAGAGTTCTCCGTTGTTGACACTGGCGGATGGATTGTAAATTCCGATGATATTTTCGAGGAAGAAATCCGTAAACAAGTTCTTTTGGCAACAGAAGAGTCAGATCTTATCCTCTTTTTGGTAGATATCAAGAACGGCGTCACCGACTTGGATGAGGAAGTAGCACGCATTCTGCGCCAAACGCCGGTACCTGTACTACTTTGTGCCAACAAGACCGACAATAACGAGGACCGTTATTATGCCGCAGATTTCTATCGTCTCGGACTTGGCGATCCCATTTGCGTTTCTGCCGCTACAGGCAGTGGCAGCGGAGATCTGTTGGACCTCATAATAGAAAAACTCGGCACCGAAACGGCTACGGAAGAAGCCGACCTCACGATACCCCGTTTCTCCATCGTGGGACGTCCCAATGTGGGAAAGAGCAGTCTCATCAACGCTTTTATTGGCGAAGACCGCCACATTGTCACCAACATTGCCGGCACCACACGCGACAGCATCCTCACCCGTTACGACAAATTCGGATTCGACTTCTTTCTTGTCGACACTGCCGGCATACGAAAAAAGAACAAAGTAACGGAAGATTTGGAATTCTACTCTGTCATGCGGTCGATTCGCGCCATTGAAAATTCCGATGTCTGCATTCTTCTCATCGATGCCACCCGAGGCATTGAAAGTCAGGACATGAACATAGTCCAAATCATCCAACGCAACAGCAAGAACATCATTGTCGTGGTCAACAAGTGGGACTTGGTAGAAGACAAGAGCAAAGAAGCCATTGCTTTCTTTGAAAATACCATACGCCAGCGTATGGCCCCTTTCTCCGACTTCCCCATCATCTTTGCCTCCGCACTTACCAAGCAGCGCATTTTCAAAGTTCTTGAAACAGCCAATCAAACTTTCAAGAACCGCAAGAAACGCATTCCCACCTCAAAGCTTAACGAAGAAATGCTTCCGCTCATAGAAACCTATCCACCCCCTTCAATCAAAGGCAAATACATCAAGATAAAATACTGCGCACAGTTGCCTGAAACGCAAATACCTTCTTTCGTATTCTACGCTAATCTGCCGCAGTATGTCAAAGAGCCTTATCGCCGTTTCCTTGAAAATAAAATACGTGAGCGTTGGGACTTTTCAGGAACCCCCATCAACATTTTCATCCGTCAGAAATGACAAGGCCAACTATTCTGACATGGCTGCTAAGTGTTTGTATGAGCATCAGTGTCACGACATCCTGTGGCACTGACACTCAAGCAAACAAAGAACAAAGCAAGCCGTTGCCGCCTCTTATCACTAAAGAACAAATAAAGGAAATTTATTCGCTTTACATTCAAAAAGATTATGCGGCTTATGCTGACGAAATGCTTTCATGCGACGACAAACCGGAAAGCTACAAACGGCAAATAGCCATCCTCCTCGAGCAACATGCGACCGAGCACGCGGAAGAAGAAGGAAACGTTACTGGATTCGAGGTAAACACCATCAAACCTCAGGCCAACGGCCAGGCGGCCGAAGTTTACCTGAACATCACCTATGCAAACGGCAATACTGAGGAAATACAGTTACTGTTTATCCACGACGGCTTACGCTGGCGATTAAGATAACACCATTCCCCCACAGCCAAAACAGTTTGAAGTCCTTAGCTTCAAACTGTTTTGGCAAACACATCTTTCATTGAATCTGCTCACAGAAAAGCGCAGGACTTGGAGCAGACAGCCAGCTATTATCTCAATATGAATCTATCATCTTTTTTACCGTTCCCAGCATAAATTCTTCACCCTCGCTTTAACATATTTAACCTTTCATTACACTTCGAATGGGGTTAAAAGTAACTTGAAGTATTGATTCCATAAAAGTCCGTATTCGAATTTTAACACGAATACTTGGATTTTAAATTCGAATACGGGAAGTTTTCGATGAAAATACGGCTGAAATCCGCACAAAAAAGCTCGAAATATACTGAAAAAGCGGGACTTCCCGATGGTAAGCCCCGCTTTGCTGTTACAAAGATACGACATTCTACGGACAAAAACAAATTGTGTTAAAATCGCCGGCAGCCAGTTTGGCTCCCCTAATTCACTATTTTCTTTCTCATCTAAGAAAAAAGGCCGGTTGTGAGAATAAAAAATTCATTGTCGCTTTTTTATAATTGTCCGCATCTGTCCGATGTGTCATACCTCAATCGTATGGAAGAAAACAATTGTAATGGAAATGAGAAAATCATTGAGTTTTTCTTTTTTCACTTCATTCATTTGCATTACCTTTGTGGATATAATTAAGAATATTCGCTTTCCCTCCCAAAAAGCCAAGCGGTACCGCATAAAAGTTTCACATGGGTTTATCGGGTTGCGAAAGATCGTTTTTTGTTTCAGTGGCAGATTCGGCTCCGCCGTCAAATAATACAAAGTTATGAAAGGAATTGTTCTCGCCGGAGGTTCCGGCACACGCTTGTATCCCATCACAAAGGGTATCAGCAAACAGTTAATCCCGATTTTCGACAAACCGATGGTCTATTACCCTTTGTCGGTGCTCATGCTGGCCGGTATCCGCGATATTCTCATCATTTCCACACCGCAGGATCTGCCGGGCTTTAAACGCCTATTGGGAGACGGTTCAGACTATGGCATAAAACTCTCATACGCCGAACAGCCTTCGCCCGACGGATTGGCACAAGCCTTCATCATCGGCGAGGAATTTATAGGCAACGATAGTGTATGTCTGGTCCTTGGCGACAATATATTCCATGGGAGCGGACTGCGCTCTATGTTACGGGCGGCTGTGGAAGAAGCAGAAGCAACAGGCAACGCCACGGTTTTCGGCTACAGAGTGAACGATCCTGAACGCTATGGCGTTGTAGAATTCAACGAAACAGGCAAGTGCATCAGCATTGAGGAGAAACCACTGAAGCCTAAATCAAAGTATGCCGTAGTCGGACTGTACTTCTATCCCAACAAAGTGGTGGAAGTGGCCAAGAACATTCAGCCTTCCCAACGTGGCGAACTGGAAATAACAACGGTCAACCAGCATTTTCTGGAAGCAGACCAGCTGAAGGTGCAAACTCTGGGACTTGGTTTCGCATGGCTCGACACCGGCACACACGACAGTTTGAGCGAAGCCTCCACCTTTATCGAAGTCATTGAGAAACGAACCGGCCTGAAAGTGGCCTGCCTCGAAGGCATTGCCTATCAGCAAGGGTGGATTACAACAGATAAACTGGCTGAACTGGCCGAGCCGATGAAGAAGAATCAATACGGACAATATCTCCTCAAATTGATAAACCACGATTGAACCTGACAGTATAAGAGCCTGTGAAGAGACTTTTTCTGTTGATTTTATATTGGGTTTGCCGCGCGGCAGTCATCGCGCAGCCTGTCCGTTCCATGCCTATACCGTTACCGGCGTCCTTCGTCAGAGTTTCTTCCGTTGAGGAACTCTCCCCGGAAGACTACTACGTTATTTCAGGAAACGGCATTCTATCTCAGACATCCTCACAGCATGCCCTGCTCAGTAATAAGCCATACATGGGAGGACTTCAAGGATACGAGATGCCTGAAGGCGACACTTTGGCAATCGGCATTCCGGAAAGTTCATGCGTCTGGCAGTTCATACCACAAGCCGGAAGCGACCGCTTCGTCCTGAGAAATGTGGCAGACAGCGTTTTTTTATACGCAAAATTTCCCGCGGCAACAGGACTAGCCGTTCATGAGAAAGAAAAAACTGAATGGCAGATTTCCGAATCAGACGGTTTCTTCGCCCTCAACAACACGGATTCGCCCAACCGGTATTTGGGCTTTTACACTGGAAGTATCCCGAAATTCGGCCATTACACGGAATATGAAATCATCCATTTAAACATCTATAAAATGGTACGCCTGTTACCTGATAAAAAAGGCACAGGCACCTTGCCCGATAACGGTGCCTTGGTCACACTTCATGCCAACGGCTTCTTGCGGACCAAGGAGGGCACGGCCCTACCCTCTGAAGGATATATCACTAACGCCGGAGAAGTTGCGCCCGATGGGAATTGGCAAAAATGGGAATTGAGCATTTTATCCGACTCCGCCACATTCGTTCTGAGAAATGAAAACGGGGCTTTCCTCGGATATGATTTGGAATGCTCTCCCGAACAAATAATATGGCGCTTCTCCAACGGACATATCGTTACGGACGAAACGCCACAACGCTACTTGTGCTTCAACGGGACTTTCTCCGTACAAACAGCCGAACAGACAGAGGGAGCCTCGGACGTGTCATTGTTGCCTCTAGGCAATGAAGCCGGCAGCACAACTCAAGGCACTGTCAAAAAACTCACTGGAGCATGGAGCGCCCACCGCCTTAGCCAATTATCCTGGAACGGTACCAGCGCTGTAGATGCCAGTAACATCCGCCTGCCGAAAATGTTGCAACCGTTTCTCCATAGACCTGCATACGAAAACACTATCATCTATATAAACGCTCAGGACAGTACACTCATTCCACAAGAGTGGGCTTTTGTGGTAGCTTGTGAGGAAGACGAGGAAAACAATCTCCTGATAAGACAAACAGCCGTTCACGACCGAAAGCAGCTGAAAGTCGACAGGAATATCACTTGCCAATCCGGCCAAATGACCTATAAGAGAGAGATTCCGGCCGATGGCTGCTGGATGACACTTTGCATACCTTTCAATGCCACAGTTCCTGAAGCATTCAAAGCAGAGATATTTGTAGGAATGGAACAAAACATTCTGATTTTCAAACCTGTAGATAAAATCACAGCCGGCGAACCGGTTATCATACGTTCGTTGGATGCAAATGCCACCTCGCTATTCTTAAAATCCAATACAAGCAGCCTGATACCGTCTGATACAGAAGAAAAAGACGCTTGTATGAAAGGAACATACAGCGACATAAAAATATCGGACGATACAGATCATATTTATTTCCTGAATGAAACGGGCGACTCATTTGCCCGTGCAGCTGGCGGCAGTTCACTGGCACCATTCAGAGCTTATCTGAAATTATCCTCTATGAGTACTCATTATATGATCCGGCATTGGACGGAAACTACCGGTATAGACAATGCGGATAACGAGGGCTTGAAACAGCCGCAACACTGCTTCAGGCTCAACGGCACATTGGCTGGAACAGCGTCCACTTCATCGGAAACTCATCAATTACCGGCCGGTATATATATCATTAACGGGAAAAAGATCCTCATCAAATAGAAAAAAGTTCAGAAAAATACCAATTATAAAAACAAGGAGAATCATGACAATTGCAGTAGACTTTGACGGCACGATAGTAGAGCACCACTATCCGGAAATAGGAAAAGAAATACCTTTTGCCACACGAACGCTGAAACAACTTATTGACGATGGTCACAAACTGATTTTATGGAGCGTACGCGAAGGCAAATTACTCGATGAAGCAGTAGAATGGTGTGAGAAACGCGGGGTACATTTCTATGCTGTCAACCGGGATTATGACGATGATATGCCGGACAACAACCGCAATTACAGCAGAAAGCTGAAAGCCAGTTTGTTTATCGACGACCGTAATGTGGGCGGGCTCCCTGACTGGGGAACCATTTACCAACTCGTAACAAGACGAATGTCTTACGAGGATTTTTTACGTCGGGAAATGGGGCAGCCAATTCCCGCTAAAAAGAAAAAATCGTGGTGGCCATTCTGAATCAGAAAAATCATATCGCATAAATTCGACCATTGACTTACCCGGGAATATTCCCTCATGAAACTATAAATAATAATATTGTGTAATGGTTAAAATATTCAGTGCACAACAAATAAAAGAAGTGGATGCCAGTACCATAAGAGAGGAAGGAATTACTTCAACAGATCTTATGGAACGGGCGGCAGGTGCCGTAGCAAAAGCCATCATGCAGCGGTGGCACAGAACTACGGGTATTACAGTCTTTGCCGGTCCGGGAAACAATGGCGGTGATGCCCTCGCCGTAGCCCGTATACTTCATGAAGCCGGCTATACTCTAGAAGTTTTTCTCTTCAACACAGCCGGAAAACTGAGCGCTGACTGCCAAACAAACAAAGCACGGCTACAGGCGTTGGAGGGAGTCCATTTTGTCGAAGTGTCCAACCAATTCGAACCACCGCAACTGACGGCGGAAAAACTCATAATAGACGGCCTCTTCGGCACCGGCCTCAACAAACCTCTGACTGGTGGCTACGCTTCTCTCATAAAATTCATCAACAGCTCTCCGGCCCAAGTGGTTTCCATCGATATGCCATCCGGCCTGATGTGCGATGATAATTCTCTCAATATCCGTGCCCACATCGTTCAGGCTACGCTGACGCTCACTTTCCAGCAACCCAAATTATCAATGTTCCTGCCGGAAAATGCCGGGAATATAGGCGAGCTGAAAGTACTTGACATCGGTCTCTCTCCAAATCAGATGGCACAGGCAGAAGCGGCTGCTTTTGTCATAGAGGAAACAGACATGACAGTCTTACTGAAGCCGCGAGACAAATTCGGGCATAAGGGCACTTTCGGCAATGCCCTCCTGATAGCCGGCCAATACGGAATGGCCGGCGCTGCCTTATTGGCAGCAAAATCCTGCCTACGCAGTGGAGTCGGGAAAGTAACGGTATGCACGCCTCAAATGAACAACAACATATTACAAGCAACGATACCGGAAGCTGTCCTAAAGCTTGATCCCGCCGATACCATATTTACTCAAGCCATTGCTACCGACGGGTATGAGGCCATGGCCATAGGACCAGGCATAGGCACTGAAAAAGCCACAGCACTAGCCTTTATCGAACAAGTGACTCACTCACGCATTCCTTTGGTTATAGATGCTGACGGCCTCAATATTCTGGCCCATCACAAGAGTTGGTTAAATCAGATACCCGCCAATGCCATTCTTACCCCTCATCCGGCAGAGTTCAAGCGCATAAGCAATGCGCGCAATGATGATTATAGTTTGTTGGATGAAGCCTGCAATATGGCAAAAGAACGACAAATCCACATCATTCTGAAAGGCCATCACACTGCTATTTGCACTCCATCCGGAAAAATTTATTTCAATGCCACAGGAAATTCCGGTATGGCCACGGCCGGCAGCGGCGATGTGCTTACCGGAATTATCACAGCCTTACTGGCTCAGAAGTACCCCGCTGAGACGGCCTGCCTGCTTGGCGTTTATCTGCACGGATCAGCGGGCGACATCGCTGCCGAAACTTTAGGTGAAGACAGTCTGATGGCTTCCGACATCATAGAAGCACTTCCGAGGGCCTTTAAAAAACTGAGGGCCACCGGGTGTTAATGATTTCAAGGTCTGCTTTACTGCCATCTTGACTGTTCATAGAAAAACTCCGCCCTTTTTTCTGCGGCAACCGCATAACTGATCAAATTCTCAAAACCATCAAAATGAAAAAAATCCTTTTCAGCCTGCTGGCTCTATTATCAACATCTCTGACGGCTCAAACAGAAGTAACTGAATATCAACCTGGAATAACTGAAGACGGTATCACATATTTTCTGCCGAGTACCGCTCTCCGTTTCACAATAACCGCCACATGCACCACTTATACTCCTGGCGAATATTGTCGTTACGCCCAACGCTATCTGCGTCTCAAAGAGGTGCCGCAAACAGCCTTCAAAGTGTGGAAAATAACGGGAGTCAAGGCTACACCTTTCGGCATAGCCGATAAAAAGCAGGCATATTCCATCAAGTTGAAGAACAAGACTCTGGCGCCTCTCGTCAGTTTATCAGCCGATGGCCGTCTGCTTTCGGTAAACGGCAACGTGGAAGTGGCCGAAGACGTATTGCCTTCCGCCCGTGTCATTGCGGACACTACGAAGTTCCTTAATCCTGCCGATTACAAGACAGAAGAAATCCTTGCCGCCGGCAGTATTGCCAAGATGGCGGAACTCACGGCCAACGAAATTTACGACATCCGCGAAAACCGCTCCCTGCTGACCAAGGGGCAGGCCGATTTCATGCCCAAAGACGGACAACAACTCAAACTGATGCTCAACCAGCTCGACACGCAGGAGAATGCGTTGTTGCAGCTGTTCAGGGGAACGAAGAAAACAGACACGCACGTTTTCACCTTGGACTATGTTCCGGACAGCGAAACAAAGGGTGAGATACTATTCCGTTTTTCAAAACATCTGGGACTGGTAAAGAACGACAATGTGGCAGGAGAGCCTTATACCATTGAAGTGAAAGATCTGAAAGCATTGCCCAATGTTGAAACCATATCAAAACCGAAAGACAAGAAAGTGGAAGATCTGCGTTATACAGTGCCCGGAAAAGGCGAAATCATTTTGAGGCACAATGGGCAGGAAGTTTATAAAAGCACCTTGCCAATGGCACAATTCGGACGTGTGGAGCATCTCGGCGGAGACCTCTTCAACAAAAAAAGCACCACACGGGTATACCTGTCTCCCTCAACGGGCGCCATTACAAAAATAGAAGGAGAATAACCGACAGTTAGCGTACCCTCCATAACATACCGGACAAAAACCATTAATATCATCAAACAATGAATAAAGCTCAGCTGATTGACAACATCCGTCAGAAAAAAAGTTTTCTCTGCGTAGGACTCGACACCGACCTGAAAAAAATCCCCCAGCACTTACTCAGCGAGGAAGATCCTCTCTTCGCTTTCAACAAAGCCATCATCGATGCCACCGCCCCCTATTGCGTGGCCTACAAGCCCAACCTTGCTTTTTACGAATGCTTCGGTCTGCCAGGATGGATTGCTTTTGAAAAAACCGTGAAATACATCAAAGACAATTATCCCGACCAGTTTATCATTGCCGACGCCAAGCGTGGAGACATCGGCAACACATCGGCCATGTACGCCCGTTGCTTTTTTGAAGAGATGGACATCGATGCCCTCACCGTCGCCCCCTATATGGGCGAGGACAGTGTGACGCCTTTCCTCCAGTATGAAGGAAAGTGGGTGATACTCCTGGCCCTTACCAGCAACAAAGGGTCGCATGATTTCCAACTGACGGAAAGCGCCAACGGCGAACGCCTGTTTGAGAAAGTGCTCCGCACATCCCGCAACTGGGCCGGCGACGACCAAATGATGTATGTGGTCGGTGCCACACAAGGGGCGCTGTTTGCCGACATCCGCCGCGTAGCGCCCGACAACTTCCTGCTGGTGCCAGGCGTCGGAGCACAGGGAGGTTCGCTCCAGGATGTTTGCCAATACGGAATGACCGATACCTGCGGACTGCTTGTCAACTCCTCACGCGGTATCATTTACGCCGACAACACCCCCGACTTCGCCAAAGTAGCCGGCGAGAAGGCACACGAACTCCAAACAGAAATGGCGGCCGAACTGGCCAAGCGCGGCATTTGATACGCCTATGTCGGGAATCATGATATTCCGATACGGAATATTACAGTTTCCGCAAACAAAGACATGCCCCAAGGGCCGGAATCCAGACTTGTCACAGTTAGGTATTCCGGCCGTTTTTTTCATCTGTTCTCCCTTTTTACATTGGTCAAAAATTCCGGCCGCCATCAGCATCCACATTTTAACACTATTTGCTTTCCGGCGGAGAATATCGTATATTTGCAACAGCAGAGCGGGACTTTCAGGTAGAAAGCCCCGCTTTTTCAACGTTTTTCAAGCCATTCATTGCAGTTTTCCACCGTATTTTTCGAGAAAAATCCCCGTATCGGAATTTAAAATCCAAGTATTCGTGTTAAAATTCCGATACAGACTTCCACAATTCCAATACTTAGAGTTAATTTTCCACCTCTTCGAAATGTATTGAAAGGTTAAAAAAGTTAATCATCCAATTACTCTAAAAGTCGGTTACATGATAAAAATCTTTCATTTTCTGCCACAAAATCCTTTCTCATGTGTTACAATAATAAAGACAGGAACAGATAATCATTTCCCAAAGACCCTTGAATGTTAAAAGATATCAAATGGGGGGGTAATTACCTATTTCAAAAAAAAGTCTTTACTTTGCACCTGCAATAGGATCAAAGGAAAACTATTTCATTTTTTCACAAAAAAGCATTAAAACTATCAAAAATACTATGAAAACCCTCCCTATCATCTTGCTCTGGTGCATAACCATCAGTGCGGCCGCACAAAACTTCAGTTTGCGCGGAAAAGTGACCGATGCAATCACTCAAACTCCAGTAACATCGGCCCGGGTAGAACTGCTGCAAGGCCGCGATTCCACCGTATATGTACGCACCCAAACTGCCCCCGACGGAAGTTTCACACTCACGCCGCGGCGGGCGGGCGACTATACGTTGCGCGTGGCCTCTTTGGGCTATCATCCGCAGAGCTACAAGGTGAAACTCACCGCTCAAAATCCTGTTATCGACACCCTCAACATCTCCCTCATGACCAATGACGTGGTGCTGGGCGAAGCCACCGTTACCGCCCTCGCACGCCTGCTCACGGTGAAGCAGGACACGATGGAGTTTCACACCGATGCCCTCCGTCTGCCGCCCGGCTCTGCCCTGAGCGCAACCATCAAGCTGTTGCCTGGCTTCGAAATGGACAAGGACGGCAAAATTACCTATCAGGGCAAGGAGGTGAAGAGTGTGCTCGTGGGAGGCAAAGAGTTTTTCGGCGACATACAGACGGCGCTGGCCAACATGCCTGCCGATGCCGTTGAAACGATTTCGACCTACGAGAAAACAGATGAGGATAAAGAGTTCAGAGGAAAGGTGGACGATGACAAGGCCATGGTGATTGACCTGAAAATCAAAAAGGAATATCTGGCCTCCTGGAACATCAACACCGACATGGCCTACGGCACGGAAGACCGCTATGTGGCCAAAGGCTTCGCCTCTACTTTCACCGACCGCCGCCGGATGGCCATTTTCGGTTCGGTGAACAACGTGAGCGAAAACCAGCAGGTAGACGAAAACGGTAACTGGAACTATTACAGCAGCGCAAACGGACTCTACACCTATCGGAAAGCCGGCGCCATGTTTGCGTGGGACAACGGCAAGAAAAACAAAGAGACCGGACACTTCAAGGCCAATCTCAACGCCAACATCTCCTACAACAACGGACTGTACAACCAGCAGAGCAATAGAGAAACATTCATGCCCGACAACAACTCGCAATTCTCCTACAGCCGTGACCGCCGGTGGAACCGCCAGAAAAATGCCAACGGAAACGGCCACATGGTGTGGAACATCGACACACTCAAGCGACTGAGTCTGTACGGGAATTTCGGCCTGTACAAATCGTTCGGAAAAAACGACTTGATCAGTTCCACCTACAACAGCCGTCAGGAAACCGATGATCCGGCCTACGAACTGAACCGGCCCGACCTTCCGGACGGCCTGCGGCAGCAAGGCATCAACTCGATGAAAAGTACCGAACGCTCAGAGAGAGATTATGAGTATTACTTCTTCTTCATAAATTATCAGCATTTGTTCGAAAAGGACAAACACGGTATTCACTTATATGCCAGTACCACTCACGAGAAGAACAGAGGGCAGACGGACTATCTGACTACCTACCGCTATTTCAGGCCTGATGCGCCAAGACCGGAGTATTTCAACCGCCAATACGACGACACCCCCGGCCAGAACCACTCCTATGACCTGTCAGCCTACTATTTCTGGAATATAAACAAACATTTCTCGCTCGAAGCCGGATATTCTTTCTCCCATGAACAAGATCAAAATGACCGTAACCTCTACCAGCTCGACCGCTACGAAGGCTATAACTCCGATAACCTTCCCATAGGCTTCCGCCCCTCCACGGCCGACTCGCTCAATGCTGTCATCAACATAGAAAACTCCCGATGGTCCACAACTTACAACAACTCACATGGAGGAAACCTGGCCTTTGAAGGTAAATTCAAGAATATTGAGTTCAACACAAACATTACCGCAAATGCCTACGATGAACGACTTTATTTCCTGCACAACGGCACGCATTATTCGCCTTCGCGCAACTATTGGCAATTATATCCCAATGCCTACTTCAAATGGAACTTTACCAAAAACGGGAATGTCAGGCTGAGATATTACGGTGGGCCAGGCCGTCCCGGGCTGCAAGAACTGCTGCCGATAACGGACAACAGCAACGAAATGAACATTATCCGCAACAATCCCAACCTGAAGGATACGTGGAACAACAATATTAACTTGAACGGACAATGGTTCAACACCCAGCGGGGAGACAATTACAACATATACGTCAATTTCGACCAACAGTCCAATGCCATTGTCAACACGATTACCGTGGATCCCGTCACCGGAACCCGCTATACCGACAAAGTCAACGTAAACGGACATTACTCCATCTACGGACGGCTGTCCACAGAGCAACCGCTCGACACAGCCCGCCGGTGGATACTCTCTACCTCGGTGTCAAGTTCGGCCAACCGACGCCGCTCTTACATAGGAAAAGAGCTCAGCACCAACCATAACTACAGTGCCATCGTCAATCCATCCATCCGATACCGCAGAGACAAATGGAGCTTACGTCTTTCGGCAAGCTATACCGGCGAGTTCTCACGCTACGACAACAACACTGCCTACAACCAGAACGGCCATATTTTCCAAGCACAGCTGGCGCCTCAGGTGGAACTGCCTTTCGGCATGAAAATCAGCACTGATTTGGGTTACTACAAGCGGACAGGATACAGTGACAACCAGCTTAACCACCACCAGTGGCTATGGAACGCAAACATCTCGCAAACTTTCCTGAAGAACAAGGCGCTCACCGTACAGTTGCAATGGGTCGACATCCTGCGGCAGCGTACTTCGGAATATAACGTACAGACAGCATCGTTACGATCATACACGCGCACAGACGCCTTCCTAAGCTACGCGCTCCTGCATGTCATATACAATTTCAACCTGAAAGGAAAAGGCCCAAAATAATCCGGCCTCTGGCTATAAATCATCGTCCCCCCAGTCGGATAGGCTGGGGGGACGATGATTTATAGCGATTATCAAAAATAAAGAGACATTCTTGCAAACAGCAACGGCAAACTACCGGGCTGCCATTGCACGGGCTGCCACAAAGGCCGTGGTCCACGCCGCCTGAAAATTGAAACCGCCCGTAACGGCATCCACATCAAGCACCTCGCCTGCAAAGTAAAGTCCGGCACAGTGCCTGCTTTCCATCGTCAGGGCATTGACTGACGAAAGTGCCACACCGCCGCAGGTGACAAATTCATCGCGATAAGTTCCTTTTCCCTCTATGGCATAAGCATCTGCGGTCAGGACATTTGCCAGGCGGTTGAGGCTTTTCCCACCTAACTCACCGCAAAGTTGCTCCTCACAAAGTCCGCAACGCCGGAGCAAGTAAAGCCATAACCGTTGCTGCAGGCCGTAAGGATGCAAAGTGCCAAGTTGTTTGCGCGGGTTGTCGGACAACATTTTCTGCAAGTAGCCGCGCACGGTTTCCATATTCACTTCTCCCGCCCAACTTACCTGCAATGGCGAACGGTAGCCGGCATCGTGGAGATGGCGTGCGGCATAAGAAGATAATTTCAATATGGCGGGACCGCTCAGTCCCCAATGAGTGATGAGCAAAGCACCACGGCTACGGAACTTTGTTCCCGGAATAGAAACCTGAGCCGCTTCCACAACAAGTCCCATCATTGCCGTCAGATCTTTATGAAGAATAGAAAAAGTGTAAAGCGACGGACAAGGTGTTTCCATCTTGTGACCAAGTGCCGCCAAATAATCAAAACCTTCAGAGCGGGGAGCGCCACCTGTGGTCACAGCCACCCGGTCAAACCTCTCAGCGGAATGCCCCTCGCCGGAAAAGAGAACCTCCAGCCCACCCTCTTCATGTCGTTTCACCGCCTTGACCGGATGGCCGAGACGTACTTCCACTCCAAGCCGACCGGCCTGATGGGTGAGGCACGATATGACTGCCGCCGAATCCTGTACGGCGGGAAAAACACAATCGTCATCCTGTGTGACAAGTTTCACACCATGCGCCTCAAACCACCTGTAAGCATCCTCGTGGCTGAATTCGCGCAACAAACGCTTCATCAGCCGGGCACCGCGGGGATAGATGTGTGAGAGGTCATCTACGTGTGCGAACGAATTGGTCAGATTACACCGGCCACCACCCGACACCCGTACTTTTGCCAATACACGCCCGGCACGTTCGAATATGATCACACGGTTTTCGGGAACTGTCTGCTTAAGATGTATGGCGAGGAAAAAACCGGCAGCACCGCCACCGACAATCGCTATCTTCATATAATAGGGAGATAATATCTGTTTGAAAGAAATGTCATACTTTTGGACATTCAAAAGTAATAAAAACTTAGTATAGGAGCAATGAGAAAACGCTTTTTACAGACTTTTTCACCTGATCAAATCTTTGAAAACCGTAATTATGGTAGTATTATCCGTAATGGAAGTAAAGAAAAAGTAATCAGTTCTTCGTATTTTTGCCCTCAGAAACTTCAAAAAACATAAATATCATGTATTTGGAACAAATCAATTCACCAGCCGATGTCAAACGACTGAATATAGAACAATTGCCCGTACTGGCCGATGAAGTGCGGACGGCCTTGCTCGAAAAACTTTCGCAACACGGCGGACATATCGGCCCAAACTTCGGCATGGTGGAAGCAACCATAGCACTACACTACGTATTCAATTCACCCGAAGACAAACTGGTGTTTGACGTCAGCCACCAAACGTATGTCCATAAAATGCTGACCGGCCGCAGAGAGGCCTTCACCTCGGCAGAACACTACGATGATGTGTCGGGCTACTCTGAGCCTGCGGAAAGCCAACATGACCATTTCATCATAGGGCATACCTCTACTTCAATAAGTCTGGCGCTCGGGCTGGCCAAAGGACGCGATCTGAGAGGAGGCAACGAGAACATTGTGGCCATTATTGGCGACGGGTCGCTCAGCGGCGGCGAAGCTCTCGAAGGCCTCAATGTGGCTGGAGAATTAAGCACAAATTTTATCATCGTGGTAAACGACAACCAAATGTCCATTGCGGAAAACCACGGTGGCATGTATCGCAATCTGCTGCAATTGCGCGAATCGAAAGGAACATGTTCCTGCAATCTCTTCAAAGCCATGGGGCTGGACTACTTGTATGTGGAAGAAGGCAACGATCCGGCCGCTGTAATCGAAGCGCTTCAAAAAGTAAAAGACACAGGCCATCCCATTGTCGTACATATCAACACACTGAAAGGAAAAGGTTTCCAACTGGCGGAACGAGAAAAAGAACGCTTTCATTGGGGATTACCGTTTGACAAAGAAACCGGCGAAACACGACCGGAATACGTTCATGCCGGAGAAGACTATCACAGTCTTACTGCTAAAATCCTACTAAAGGAAATGCAAAATGACCCTTCGGTAGTGGCCATTACTGCGGGAACCCCAGCCGTAATGGGCTTTGGACCAGAACAACGGCGTGCCGCCGGCCGGCAGTTCATAGACGTAGGCATTGCCGAAGAAACAGCTGTAGCCATGGCCTCCGGCATCGCCAAACGAGGAGCGCACCCGGTATTCGGTGTCTACAGCACTTTTGTACAACGCACTTACGACCAGCTATCTCAGGATCTCTGCATCAACAACAATCCCGCGACACTGCTCGTTTATGTTGGGACTCTTACCGGAATGAATGATGTAACGCACTTAGGATTTTTCGACATTCCTCTGATAGCCAACATTCCCAACATGATTTATCTGGCACCCACTTCAAAAGAAGAATTCATAGCCATGCTACATTGGAGCCTTCACCAAACGGCCTGCCCCGTCAGCATACGCGTACCGGCTAACGGCGCTATTTCAACAAGTCAAAAGATTGAATACGACTTCAATGAAATCAACAAATATCAGGTGACTCGCCACGGACAGAAAGTAGCCATATTGGGATTGGGCAGTTTTTATCAGTTAGGTGAATGTGTCTGCGATATTCTGAAAAAAGAACACGGACTAGAAGCCACGCTCATCAACCCACGCTTCATTACCGGACTTGACATAAATCTGCTCGATAATTTGAAAGACAACCACAATCTGGTAGTCACACTTGAAGACGGCGTACTGGATGGTGGATTCGGCGAAAAAATAGCCCGTTATTATGGTACGACTTCTGTTCGTACGCTCTGTAAAGGTGCATCAAAAGCTTTCGCAGACCGGTATGATTATGACGAATTTCTATCTGCCAACCGACTCAAAGCCGAACAAATTGTGGAAGATATTCTTGCCAACTGCTAATGTCTGACAAATCATAAGGTAAAAGGGAAGTATCAAAGCCTTCCCTTTTACTTTATCTCATCCATTGCCATGACTATTTGTGGTTTTTCAGAAGATTTACTTCAAAGAAGTATTTTCTTACTTATTTTTAAATCTTCAATAAACGTCATATCATGACTGACAACAATCAAAGTCCCTTCATAATCTTTCAACACATCAGTAAGAATATGAATATTTGCAATATCAATATTGTTTGTGGGTTCGTCTGCAATAATAACATCGGGCGTGCTTTGGCTAACCATTAGGCAACAAAGGGCAAGGCGCATTCTTTCTCCACCGCTTAAATACGCACATTTCTTGTCCCACACCTTCTGAGGAAATAGAAAACGATTCAAACATATTTTTAATTCATGCTCAGCCATGACAGAATTAAAACTTGCTACCTGCTCCAATATGGTACTGCTGCTCCGAATTAAAGAATACTCCTGATCCAAATACACATATTGCAGATTATCGGTTCTGTACATAGTACCTTCAGTCGGTTCGAGTGTACTAGTAATTAGTTTGAGTAAAGTGCTCTTTCCACTTCCGTTATTCCCCGCCAGCCAGATACGTTCTCCACTATAAACGGTAAAATCCAGATTGTCCGGCCATAAATTGCGACTTTCTTTATAAGCAAAATTTATCTGTCGGGCTTCGATCAACTTTTTACCAGCATGGAGATCCGACGAATAAAAATCAATTTTCATAGCATCAGTATTGATGACAGATGATTTTATGTCTCTTATCTGAGAATATATCGTCTGTAATTTATCTTGCTGGACTTTATTCAGTTTGGACGTTGTTTTCTCTGCCCTATCTTGTTGGTTTCCCATAGCTATACGGGCAATTCCTTTTTTCTTATTCAACTTTTCCCCACGTACATTATGCTTTTGCTGGCGTTCCATTGCATTCTGTACCTCTTTTAGGGCTTTCTTCAATTCTTTCTGCCGATTACCCAATAGTTCCATTTTAGAGTGAAGTTCCGCCTCTTTTTGGCTTTTATATGCATCATAATTCATCGGATAGAACCGGATACCTTCTACCGACATTTCATATATAGCCGACATTAAATTAAGCAAAGTTCTGTCATGACTGACAACAAGCAATGTTCCGGCGAACTGCCGAATGTATTCATAAAGCTTTTCCCTTGCTTTCAAATCCAAATGATTGGTCGGCTCGTCCATTAAAACGAGTTTTGGAGCGTGCAACGAAATTCCGGCTAGAAACACTTTGGTTTTCTCTCCCCCACTTAAATCATTCAATGCTGCACTCAATGGAATATTCCCGATATTCCATTTATCGAGAGCAGCCATAGCTTGCTCTTCTATATCCCACTTATCATCAAGACATATAAAATTACTTTCGGTAACATCTCCATCCAAGATAGCATGTAATGCTCGGATTGTTTCAGAAATACCTAAAGCTCCTGCTATCGTCAGAGAATCATACTGTCCGAAAAGTTGAGGAATAAAATAAGGCTCACTCTCACAAATAACAGCACCAGATGCTGATTGTAACCGATGAGCTATTATTTGCAAAAGTGTGGATTTTCCACTACCGTTATGCCCTGTAACAGCACACTTCGTATTTGCAGAAACAGAAAAACTAATATTATGAAACAGAACTTCCTTATCAGGATGAATATAGGTAAGATTTTGTACTTGCAAACTCATTATAAATAATTAAAAATAAAAACCTTATTCAAGAATGAAAATACCAACTCCTGAATGACAAAAACTTTTAGGTTTCTTTTTTATTACCTGTTACAGATTATATAATTCTGACACCGCAAATTTATTTAAAATACTGCAATCTGGCAATAGAAAGGTAATAAAAAACTCCTATAGGCCTAAAATACATCAAGCACTACTCTTTTTTTTAAAAAACGGAGATGCATCAATAAATACACATCTCCGTTTTACCAATAAGGCACGTGACCTTTTACTTCAAATCATTTGTACCTTTCATGTCTATCTCTTCTCCATTACTGTCATAGAAAACATATTCAAGATATGAAAGTTTCTGATTGGGAATAATTTTCAGTCCCATACCATATTTCACTTGCCATTTGCGCTTGAGACTTACAAGTCCCTGATTAATATATGCAGCAACAAATGGGTGTACGTGAAGTCGGATTTTCTTAATACCTAGTTTGTTGACAAGCGTATTTATCTTGTCTTCCAACACATCTGTAAACAGCAGACTGGACTTTATCTTGCCGCTACCTCCACAAGTGGGACAGGCTTCTTCCACACTGACATCCATGGCAGGTCTAACCCGTTGACGGGTTATCTGCATGAGTCCGAATTTAGAAAGCGGAAGAATATTATGCTTGGCTCTATCGCTCCGCATATTTTCCACCATGCGTTCGTAAAGTTTCTGCCGGCTTTCAGGCAAAGCCATATCGATGAAATCAACGACAATAATGCCTCCCATATCGCGTAACCGGAGTTGCCGGGCCAATTCGTCCGCCGCTCCCAAGTTCACATCCAAGGCATTCACTTCCTGCCCTTCCGGTGACTTTGAGCGGTTACCGCTATTTATATCCACAACATGTAAGGCTTCCGTATGCTCAATAATCATATAAGCACCATGCTTATAGGTTATTGTCCGTCCGAAACTGGACTTTATTTGTTTGGTTACAGAAAAATTGTCAAAAATAGGAACATTTCCGCTATAAAATTTGACAATCTGCTTTCTATCGGGAGCAATTAAGCCCACATAATCATAAATTTCGTTGAAAACATTCTTATCGTTAACATAAATGTTCTCATAGGACGGATTGAATAAATCTCGGAGTAGCGCGACTGTCCTGCTGGTTTCCTCATAACAAACAAGCGGTAACTTTTCCGCATTCTGTCTGCTCTTACGCACTTTTTCAATGGCGTCCTCCCAGCGCTTCAGGAGTATTCTTAATTCGGAATCCAGTTCAGCCACTCTTTTACCCTCAGCCACCGTCCTGATAATCACACCAAACCCTTTAGGTTTAATGCTATGAATAAGTTGTTTCAGACGCGTGCGCTCGGCACCGCTTTTTATTTTTGAAGAAACGGATATTTTGTCACTAAACGGTGAGAGAACGAGAAATCTTCCAGCAAAAGACAACTCACAAGTCAGGCGAGGCCCTTTAGTAGATATCGGCTCTTTGACTATTTGTACTAACAGCTCCTGACCTACCTTTAAAGTGTTTTGTATGCTACCGTCTTTTTCCAGAACCGGCAGTCCGGTTACTTTATTGGGCGTTACAGTTTTCTTTCCGTCGCCCAAGAGTTCCAGGTATTTCTCCAATGAACGAAACCGCGTCCCTAAATCGAGATAATGTAAGAAAGCGTCCCGTTCATGTCCGACATTCACGAAGCACGCATTCAGCCCCGGCATAAGTTTCCGGACTTTGGCCAAATAAATGTTACCTACCGAAAAATGCTCCGCGCGCCCTTCTTTTTGAAATTCAACCAATTTTTTATCTTCAAGAAGTGCAATGGATATTTCTTTCGGCTGGACATCTACAATTACTTCGCTAGTCATTGTATCATTCAAAATATAATATTAGTCCCCCTATCATTTAAAAATCCCAATAACCTGATTACCGGTATTCTTACAGACAGGTTTCTTTGATGTAAAAAATGTACCAATAAGCAAATCGCACAGACCAGTGTACGTGTTACGTATTGGCACATTTGTCTTTAGTGAAGACAGAGGAGCGCTTACTTGCTCTTATGTCTGTTCTTTCTCAGTCTTTTTTTACGCTTGTGCGTAGACATCTTATGTCTTTTTTTCTTCTTTCCGCTGGGCATAGCTTTATGTTTTTAACGGTTAATAAATTAATTGATTATTTGATTTCCTGCATAAAAGTCTTTGCCGGCTTAAATGCGGGTATGTTATGTTCCGGAATGATAATTGTCGTGTTCTTAGATATATTACGCGCTGTTTTCTGAGCACGTTTTTTAAGGATAAAACTACCAAAGCCGCGGAGATAAACATTCTCCTCTTTGGCAAGCGATTCCTTAACAGAAGCCATAAAAGCCTCAACTGTATTCAGAATAGTCGTTTTATCAATACCAGTCTTGTCAGAGATAGAATTAACGATGTCTGCTTTAGTCATCTTAGCTATAGTTATTTATGTGTTAAACTTTCATTTTTTTGCGAAATCGGGTGCAAAGATATAATTTTCAGTTGGTTTGACGAAGTGAACGTCCGCCTTTTTAAATCTTTGCCGGAATTTTTTCAATTCTGGCGATATGACGTCCGCCTTCAAAAGAGGTATTGAAAAAGGCATCCATTATTTCGCGTGCCATTTCATTGGAAATAAAACGGCCGGGCATTACGAGCACATTGGCATCGTTGTGCAAACGGGTAAGCCGGGCTATTTCGGGCATCCACACCAAAGCCGCCCGGATAAACTGATGTTTGTTCAGTGTCATGGAAATGCCTTCGCCACTCCCGCAAATAGCAATACCGCGTTCACACTCACCGTTCTCCATCCCGCAGGCCAGTGCATGAGCATAATCGGGATAGTCACAACTATCTTCGTTGTACGTACCGTAATCCTCATAGGCTATCCCTTTTTCATCGAGATATTGTCTGACATATTGCTTCAAGGCATAACCGGCATGGTCGCTTGCTAATCCTATTGGTTTCATTTTCGTTTTCTTTTGAAAAGGTTTCAGTTTATTTTTCTACTTATACCTCTTTTCCCAAATACTTAAGTACTTCTTTGTGGATATTGGCCGGAGTGAAGCCCAATTTCTCATCGAGAACGGTGAAAGGGGCACTGAATCCAAAACTGTTCAGACCATAAACTCTACCATTCCCGCCGACAAGTCCTTCAAACGTTACAGGCAGGCCTGCAGTCAGTCCGAAGACTTTAGCATTACGCGGAATGAGGGCTTCCTGATACTCGGCCGGTTGCCGGCGGAAGAGTCCTTCGCTGGGACAACTCACAACACGCGCCTTTATATGATCGGCTTTAAGCAGTTCGGCTGTCTCGGCAAGGGTGCTGACTTCTGAACCAGAAGCCACAAGTATGACATCGGGATCAGTCTCCGGCACAACTTCATAGGCCCCTTTTTCCACTCCCTTATAGTCCGTTGCGGCAGGAAGGTCCTTTACATTCTGACGGCTGAAGATTAGTGCCGTGGGGGTCTGACGGTTTTCCATAGCCAGACGCCAGCATTGGGTTGTGGCATGGACGTCGCACGGACGGAACACACGCACACTGTCAAGCCCGCTGTGATTTCTGAGTTTTTCCATCAGACGAATCTGAGCTTCCTGCTCTACGGGTTCATGAGTCGGGCCGTCCTCGCCTACGCGGAAAGCATCGTGCGTCCAGACGAACTTCACAGGAAGTTCCATGAGAGCGGCCATACGAATAGCCGGTTTCATATAGTCAGAGAACACGAAGAATGTTCCCATGGCCGTAATGATACCTCCATGGAGTGTCATACCAATGCAAAGACATGCCATGGTCAGTTCAGACACACCGGCCTGCAGGAAACCGCCGGCAAAGTTAGAGCGGGTAATATTTGTGGTATGCTTAAGAAAGCCGTCGGTCTTGTCAGAATTGCAGAGGTCGGCCGAACTGACAATCATGTTGGGCACATACTCTGAAAGAAGGGCCAGACAAGCTGCAGAGCCATTGCGGGTCGGCGAGTTGGGTTTCTGCTGGATGCTGTCCCAAGGGATTTCAGGCAGTTTTTCGGCCAACCAGTTTTTCAGTTGTTCCGCCTTTTGCGGATTAGCTGCGGCCCACTCAGCCTCTTCGGCTCTTAAAGTAGCCACCATCCCCCGCAGTTCCTCCTTGCGTCCGGCATACATTTCAGCCACTTCCGGACGGATGACAAACGGGTTGTCAGGGTCCGCGCCAAGATTTTTGACAGTATTCACATAAGCCTCGCCTCCGAGAGGTGCCCCATGCGTGGAGCAATTGCGCTCATAGCTGGAATTGTCGGCCTTACGGGCTCCTTTTCCCATAATGGTGTGACCGATGATGAGGGTAGGCCGTGCCGTTTCCTGATTCGCGGCTTTAAGAGCCGCACGGATCTGCTCACAATCGTTACCGTCTATTTCAATGACATTCCAGTTCCAAGCCCGGTATTTCATTGCCGTATCTTCTGAAATAACGGCAACGGTTTCGGTAGACAACTGGATCTCATTGGCATCGAAGAACATAATAAGGTTGTCAAGCCCCAAATGTCCGGCAATTCGGCCGGCGCCCTGCGATATTTCCTCCTGAATGCCGCCATCGGAGATATAGGCATAAATCTTTTCACGTTTAAACCCGGGATTCTGCGTGCGTGCATACAAGGCTTTGGCCGCAATGGCCGCGCCCACGGCATAGGTGTGTCCCTGGCCGAGCGGTCCGGAGGTATTCTCTATTCCGCGTTCAAAGTTCACTTCGGGATGACCGGGAGTGGGAGCTCCCCACTGGCGGAACTGTTTCAGCTCATCCAGTGTAAAGCGTCCGATAAGAGCCAGTTCCGAATAAAGCATCGGCGACATGTGACCGGGATCAAGGAAGAAACGGTCGCGACATTCCCACGTAGGCTGATCGGGATCGAATACCAGAAATTCAGAATAGAGTACATTGATAAAATCCGCGCCGCCCATGGCACCGCCGGGATGGCCTGATTTAGCTTTTTCCACCATCGCTGCGGACAAAACGCGAATATTGTCTGCTGCAGAATTCATAAGCAGAGAAGGGTGTTCCATATCTTTTATTAAGAGTCGGTTTTGTGAAAATCGAAGCAAAAATACAAAGAAATGTCTGACAGGCAAAATATTGTACCATATTAATTGCAGCGGAAACGCGTTTCTTGAGCGTTTCACCTCCAATCATGACACCGTCCTTTGAGTAACATGAGCATCTGACACTTTTTCACAAACAAAAAACTGTGTTTTATATTTATTTATATATTATTAAACAATTCACCCTATAAAAACTTTCTAAATCTCTGCCACCATTGACAGTACAAACTACTAGAAACCTAAACCCAACAACAATACTGAAGAAAAAAATTACAATACGGGAAATTCAAATTGCAATACGGGGATTTTTTATAGAAAGTATTGTTTTTCAAGCTCAAAAGCCTCATTCAAACAGTCCGAAAGAACACAAAAAAAAGATGCCCGCACATACGTAGTGCGAGCATCCGCTATACATCTTTAACCGTCGCGACACATCCGTTGCCCGCCGGTTAAAACTATTCTTTACTGTGAATCCGGAGTCCTTCTCCGGCAGTTTCCCCGTCTCTTTCACCGGAGCCCGCGCCCCTCAAAGGTCCGGGAGAATGTGACAATACAAGAGACGTTCATCGCAGAGCCCCTACGACACCTGTCTCTGCCCCCTGATAACAAGAAGCTATGCAAAGATACGGATTTTTTCAAGAAAATCCAAATCAGACTAAAGGTGCCCAAACAGAATACCGCTCTCAAATCTTAAAAAAAGTTTTGATTAACGCTTTTACATTTACTTTTGCACTATCTTTGCATAAGCTAAGACAAAACTACAGTCCGACACACCGGCAAGCTGTCCGAATTCTGCGGAACAGTTTTTCCTGTATCAGGACTACGATACTCCAAACCTATTGTGTAACAAGAAGTAATCACTTTATGAAAAAGACAGCCATAGCCACGCTGCTCCTGATGGTAACCATATCACTTCCAGAGGTTTCGGCACAGCGCTCAAAGCGTTCCATACCCAAGCAGACCCTGAACGACAGTGTGGCAAAAATTGCGCAACTTTATTCCGATTCCCTTCTGAACTTATCGCACCGCTTCGCCTCATGGCGTTACACCGGTAGCGACACTCTGTCCAATCCGTACTATTACCCGGTATTTTCGCCCGCCACTTTCTTCACAGCTCCAGTAAGACAGGCCATGGCTTTGAAAAATCCGGACATTCCCCTCCGCACAAACGCCGACACTCTGGTCAGCACCGTTTATGACGCCTTGAACTATGTTTATGCTACAACGCCATGGGTGGTACGCTATGACGAACGCAACACCGGCGAAGCTAAAGTGCAGGAAATAGCCAAGGACATCAAGCCGGAAGTGAACCTTTCGAAAAAAGCGCCTGCCGCTGCCAACGATGACAATGACTATTTCCCTAATGACTGGGACATTGTTGTACGCCGGCCCAACTTTTGGAAAATAAAAACCCAGTTCGGACTGAAAATAGCTCAAACCCACGTGTCAGACAACTGGTACAAGGGCGGCGAGAACAACATGAACTGGTGGTCGCGGTTTTACGTGGAAGCCAACTACAACAACAAACAGAAAGTAGAATGGAACAATTCGCTGGAAATGAAACTCGGATTCATTACTTCTCCCAGTGACAAGAAACACAAATTTAAAGCCAACGACGACCTCATACGCCTGATAAACAAGTTGGGACTCCGCGCCACAAAACATTGGTATTACACCATTTCATTGCAGAGCTGGACCCAATTTTACAGAGGTCTCAAAGCCAACGACAACTGGGTGTATTCCGATTTCATGTCACCGTTTTACAGCGACCTGTCCATTGGTATGGAATACAAGCTCAACGTCAAGAACTTCAATCTCACAGCCAACATGGCTCCCGTAGCCTGCAAATTCACGTATGTAGACCGTAAATATCTGGCAACCAGTTTCGGACTGAAAGAAAACCGCCACACCAAGTTCGACCCGATAGGTTCGACTATCACAATCAACTACACATGGAACATGTTTAAGAACGTGTCGTGGCGGAGCAGGATCTACTATTTCACCAACTACAAGAAAGCCCTGTTTGAATGGGAAAACACATTCAACCTGAGGATAAACAAATACCTGAGCACCGAACTGTTCCTCTATCCCCGCTTCGACGACAGTGTCAACCGTGCCGAAGGCGATTCTTATTTCCAGTTCAGAGAATATCTATCTGTCGGGCTTGACATATCGTTCTAACCTGTGACAGTCAGAGAAACGTCCTCTCAGCGGTCTGCCCGATGTGCTGCATCTGCCAAACGCCCGTAGTCTAGAACAGCGTGTCCGGCATGCCAATCCCAACAAAGTCCCAATGAATATATTTGTTATACATAACAACTACCCGTTGGCATACAATAAAACGGATGCCGACGCGTTTATTATAGAAAAGCCGGTGGTATACACACTCACCGACACAGCTCTCACAAAGGACGGAAAACCGTTTTTCATTCCCGACTTCGCATCGCCATGCACCTTTCAGATGTCATTGGTGCTACGCATCAGCCGGCTGGGACGCAGCATATCGCCCCGTTTTGCCCACCGGTATTACGATGCCCTTACCGTCGGAGTCATGTTTACGGCTCAGAACTTGTTTGAATACTGTGTCAGCCACTCTCTTCCATGGGAAATGGCAAAAGGATTTGACGGGGCAGCCGCACTGGGACGATTTGTCACCTTAACGGAAGAAAGCAAAGCTCTGTCCGGATATGACTTTCATCTGGAACGCGACGGGGAAACCATACAAAAATCCGGTATGACACAACCTCGCTTCTCTCCGGAAGAACTTATCGCCGATATCAGTCGTTTCTACACCTTGCGACAAGGCGACCTGCTATATTATGGTTTTCCGTGCTCTCCCGAAAAAGCGACAGTCAACACCCGTCTGACCGCTTTCCTCGGCAATACGCAGGTTTTATCCTTTAACGTCAAATGAAAGAGCCACACACCGACAGAACATTCCAACCACTTTCATCCTCTTAGCACATGCGCCGTTTATTCCTGCATATCCTATCAGTTATCTGCCTTTGCTCCCCTATCCAACTCCGTGCCGTGGAGAACACACTTCCGACAGACAGTAACTTCACAAACTTATTGCCAGAAAGATATCCGGTGAGCGCAGAAACATTACCGCTTTTCACCACGCAGATAGAGATAACTCTGCCAGAAAGCACCAATAGTCTGGAAAACATTGTCAGACTGGAGTATCCGGAATTCGCACCGCTCTCTTCCGAAGAAACAAAAATAATCCGACAGGCAAATCATCAAGTCCCAGACTCCATAACCTTGCAGGCTGATTACGGCATCAGCCGCAAAAAAGGCATACTGGATGTTTCCTTTTGCCCTGTTATCCGGAAAGGCGGCACCTACTATCGTCTCATCTCATGCAAGCTGGCGGTCAATCATACTATCGGCAGGACCGCCTTATCCGCCACATCCAATCCCGGCAACCGTTGGGCGGAAAAATCCGTTATGGCAACCGGCCGATGGGTTAAGATCAGGGTAAGCGCTGAAGGGATTTACCGTTTATCGTCAACAGACCTCAAAGCTATGGGCTTTCAGGATATATCCCGTGTGAAACTATATGGATACGGGGGGCGGCTGCAACCGGAGGCATGGACTTTCAATGGCCACAACCGCATACCTGACGATTTGAACGAAGTTCCCCTTTACCGCCGCAAGGAAGACGTGCTATTCTTTGCGGAAGGCACTGTGCGCTGGACATGGAATACCGCCAGACAACAGTGGTATCATGAGAACCAGCCTTACTCCCGATATTCCTATTATTTCCTAACCGAAGGCAATAATCCGGCCGGTTTTTCCACACTGCGGCCAAATACCATTTCCGACAACATCATTTCTTCCGTCACAGCTTATACGGTTTATGACAATGATGCCGCCAGTTTTTATAACGGCGGTAGAGAAATGTATGATGCTTACAATTTCTCCACTGGTAACTCCAAGACTTACAAACTGCAGGCTCCCGGAGCCATTGCGGGAGAAAACGCCATAGTGGCCGTAGGCATTGCCGCCAGCAATTCCATGAAAGCCACAGCAGTCGAACTGTCTGTGAACGATAACCGACTGGCACAATTCAACATCTCACGCCATGGATCTGAAGAAATAGCCCGTGAAGCACGACAATATTACAAGACCAAGGCCATTACAGACAACAATATTTTTTCCATACAGACCTCACAAGGCAGTTCCGCACGGCTCAATTATCTGCGCGTCACTTATCAGCGTGCCTTAAGTGCCACGGACGATGGTATAGCCTTCACGCCCAACATGTCAGGTGCGGCCACCTTGCAAATAGCTAATGCCACCGGCAATACAGCCATTTGGCAGATAGGTACGGCTGATTTACCTACGACTGCCATTGAGTCAAAATTAAGCGGCACGACATTACACGCCGATATCGATGATGCTTCCCAACGTTTTGTTGTGGTAGATTTAAATAAAGACTACCCAGCCCCGACTATTGTCGGTGAGGTGGACAATCAGAACTTACACGCTGACCCTGCCGCCGATATGGTCATTATTATTCCGGCAAGCAACAAACTCAAAGCCCCCGCAAAGCGTCTGGCGGAATTTCATCGCGGAAGAGGACTTCGGGTAAACGTTGTGCAGACCAGTGAACTTTACAATGAATTCTCATCCGGAACTCCTGATGCCTCTGCTTACCGGCGTTATCTGAAAATGCTCTACGACCGTGCAAAATCGCCACACGACATTCCCCGCTATTTACTGCTGTTTGGAAACAGCGCATGGGACAACCGCATGCTTTCTGCAGAATGGCAAGAAAAAAATCCGGACGACTATCTCTTGGCCTTCGAAGTAAGTGATGGTGCCCGTGAGGCTTTTTCCGCCGATTTATCTATAGGTAATTTAAGAAGTTATGTTACTGACGATTTTTTCGGATGGCTGGATGACAATGAAGGGACTAACTACAATACCAACAAACTGGATATTGCCATAGGACGTTTCACATGCACAGAAACATCGGAGGCGGATGTCTTAGTTGATAAAACTATCGCCTATGTCGAAAACAAAACTCCGGGAGCTTGGCAAAACCGGGTTTATTTCCTGGCTGACGATTTGAACAATACGCTTCACATGAGAAGTGCGGAAACAACAATCAATTATTTTAACAAAGCTACTTCCAACCGTTTCTCCGTCCGTAAAATTTATTGGGACGCCTATAAAAGAACTTACACTGCTACGGGCTATGCTTATCCCGAAGTGCGCAAGCTATTACAGGACTATATGTCTCAAGGAGCACTGATGCTCAATTACACCGGACATGGCAGCCCTGATCAAATTTCATATGCCCGGATATTATTGAAAGAAGACTTCAATATTTCTTCAGAAGGGCGTTTACCTTTATGGGTAATGGCCTCATGCGAAATATCCCCTTTTGATTCCGACAAAGAAGATATAGGCCGTAACGCGCTCTCCAATCCTTCAGGCGGAGCCATTGCCGTGATGTGCGCCACCCGTTCCGTCTATGCCGACCGAAATGAGATATTGAACAACTATTACTGCACTTACCTTTTCGAAAAGGACAGCGAAGGACGCCACAACAGTGTTTCCGAAGCATTACGCCGTGCAAAAGTCGCTTTAGTAGAAACCGGAGGCGATGCCACAACGAACAAGTTGAAATATGTTTTACTTGGCGATCCTTCGGTTGTACTAGCGGCTCCACACACAACCATTTCAGTAGATTCCATTAATGGCGAAGCAATTGCCCCCAATCGTAAATGGCAAATGAAAGCCGGAGAAAAAGTCCGCTTTGCCGGCCATGTGAACACCGAAGCCGGAGAAAAGGATAAAACATTCAACGGAACTGTTACGGCAACCCTTACCGACCGTCTGGAAACCATTATCTGCCAAAACAATTCAAAAGGTGAAAACGTTATGACCTATCAGGACCGTACGAAAATACTCTTCGAAGGCAGTGACTCCGTACATAACGGACTTTTTTCCATTTCATTTGTAGTCCCGCGTGACATCAACTACTCGAAGGATAACGGACGCATAACGCTTTATGCCGTAAATGACCGGCACACTATTGAAGCAAACGGCGAAAACCAGCAATTTTATTTTAACGGTACAGAAACCGGCCAAGCAAACGATACCATCGCGCCAAAGGTCTACCTATATTTAGACACACCGGACTTTCCCGATGGAGGCATTACCTCATCCTCGCCTGTATTCTTTGCCAGAGTAAGCGACAATATCGGTCTGAATGTTACCGGTAACAGTATTGGACACAACATAGAACTGATTTTAGACAACAATACGGCCGATGCCATTACACTTAACAGTCATTTCATCTATGACTTTGGCAGTTACAGCAGCGGTACGGTTTCTTATCCGTTGAATAACCTGACATCCGGACCTCATCATCTGAAATTCCGCGTTTGGGATGTGAACAATAATGTGAGCACCTCATCGTTATCATTTCATGTAGGAGACCAACGCACAGACGGTATGGACATAAATGCCACATCCAATCCGGCTTATAACTCAACAAATTTTGTGACCATCCTCCCAGAAGAAATGGGTGGGAACCATACCGTCACCACTGATGTATGGGACATTAACGGCCGCAAGGTATGGAGCACGGAAGTCTTAACCGGCGGACGTTATTGCGTTGTCCCCTGGAATCTTTCCGGCAATGACGGAGCACCGTTGCCTTCAGGCATTTATCTTTATCGGGCCAAAGTCTCTGAGACCGGAGTCTCCTCAGAAAGCAGCGTAAAGAAATTAATAATCATCAGAAAATAACAGAAAGGAAAAAGATCAATGGAACATAAAAGAATCATAGCTATTTGCGCTCCGCTCATATTGTTTTTCGTCATGGCCCATGCCGATGACGGCGATGATTTGAAAGATCAGTTTAACCCTGTCATGACAGCTGTCACCTCTCAAAGCATAGCAGCCGATGCGCGTGCCGCCGGTTTGGGTGATATAGGAGCAGCTACCGATCCCGATGTCAACTCCCAAAGCTGGAACCCGGCCAAATATCCGTTCACTATCAGCCGTGCCGGTCTGGCAATCAACTATACCCCCTGGTTGAGGCAATTGGTTAATGACATAGCCCTCCTTAATGCCGCCGGTTATTTCCGTATCGGCGATTATCAGGCCGTCAGCGGTTCCTTGCGTTATTTCTCCCTTGGCGATGTATCGGCCGGCGACATGACAGTAAAACCTTATGAACTGGCTGTCGATGTGGCTTATTCGCGGATGCTGAGTGAAAAATTTTCAGCCTCCGTTGCTTTGCGCTATATGTATTCAGACCTCAGCGGGCACTACGACGATAACGTCACACCGGGTTCCGCCTTTGCAGCCGACCTCGCCTGCTATTACAATAATTATGTCATGATGGGCAACAGGGAGTGTCAGCTGGCCTGGGGTTTGAATATAAGTAATATCGGTACAAAAATCAATTATGGCGAAGATTATTCTTATTTTATCCCTACCAATTTACGTCTAGGTCTAAGCTATACCATTCCTGTGAATGAATATAACCGTTTCTCCATTTCTGCAGACGTCAACAAACTGCTCGTTCCCTCCAAGCCTCTGCAAGGTGCTGACGAAAGCAACGAAGAATATGAAGAACGTATTCGTAATGATTATTACGACATGTCCTCCATTTCCGGCATTTTCAAGAGTTTCGGCGACTCTGAACGCGGTTTTAAAGGCGAGATGGAGGAAATACAGTGGAGCATCGGTGCGGAATACACCTACAACGACAAATTCAGCCTGCGTGCCGGCTATCATCATGAGAGCGAAATGCAAGGCAACAGGAAATATTTCACGGTCGGCGCCGGTTTCCGCATGAATGTGTTGTCCATTGATGCCGGCTACGTCATAGCCACGACGCCCAGTAACCCTCTCGACCAAACTCTGCGGGTATCGCTGGCGTTCGACTTTGATGGCATTAAGGATTTCTTCGGCCGTCGCCGTTAATTTTCCACACATAAACTATTTCACAATGAAAATACGAGTAGGAATGGGCTACGATGTCCATCAGTTCGCAGAGGGTCGCCCTTTATGGCTAGGCGGAATAGAAATTCCCCATTCTCAGGGACTGTTGGGGCACAGCGATGCCGATGTTCTCATACATGCCATTTGCGACGCCTTGCTGGGTGCCGCTGCCATGCGCGACATAGGCTATCATTTCCCCGACACCGCAGAAGAACTGACAGGCATAGACAGCAAAATCCTCCTGAGGCAAACCATCAACCTACTGGCCGATGCCGGTTGGAGAGTGGGCAATATTGATGCCACGGTTTGCGCAGAACGCCCTAAGCTCAACCCGCACATTCCTGCCATGCAGGCCTGCATGGCAGCACTGATGGGCATTGCTCCAGAGGACGTCAGCATCAAAGCCACCACTACTGAGAAGTTGGGATTCGTAGGCCGCCAAGAAGGCATATCAGCCTATGCCGTAGCCTTAATAGAAAAGTAAAACAATAATACGCGCATTCCATCTACTGGCGGAATGCGCGTATATTTATTATAAGTCAAACAACAAGCAACCCTATGCAACGATTTTTCAAAGCCCTTGGCACGGCTTGTTTTTTATTCATGCCAGTTGCCGCCCAGTCACAGTCAGACTGGAGCGACTATTTTTACCGTTCCATGACGGCAGATAAAGGAACCCCCGTCACATTGCCGGCAGATGCTAATAAAAAGATTTCAGAGGATAAGATCGGCATCTCGCGCGATTTCATGTGGAAAGCATGGCTAAATGCCGTGAGACGCCGGCCTGTTCCCCATCTCATTCCTGCCGCCGCTCTGAGCGACAGCAGCCGCGGAGAACTAGCTATCCCCGACAGTCTTGAACCTGCCGCTGTCATGCCTTATTATTACGGTCTGAAAGGAGACTTGGCAGCCACCGGCAACACCTCCGTTCCCACCTATCTCTATCTGCACGGTTCCGGCCCCAAAGCCCAAGAATGGGCAGCAAGCCTGTCATGGGCAAAAATCTTTGCCGATGCCCCTTCACGTTATTTCATTCCGCAAATTCCCAATGAAGCTCCTTACTACCGCTGGTGGCAGCGTTCCAAACAATGGGCATGGACCTGGTTGTGGCAACAGTTGACTCTCACCCCCGGTTTTGATCCCGACCGCTTCTACATTTTCGGCATCTCCGAAGGAGGATATGGCAGTCAGCGGCTGGCTTCTTACTATGCTGACTATCTGGCAGCCGCAGGCCCCATGGCCGGCGGTGAACCGCTCATCAACGCGCCGGCCGAGAATCTGAGCAATATCGGTTTCAGCCTTCTGACCGGAGCCAAGGACTACGCTTTCTGCCGCGACCGTTACACCCGGATCACCGGCGAAACACTCGACAGTCTGGCGCAAAGCGGCAGCGGAATCTATGCCCACCGTGTGCAACTGATTCCGGAAATGGGCCATGGCATTGACTACCGTCCCACAACGCCTTGGCTGTCGCAATTCCGACGCAACCCTTGGCCACGCCGTTTCGTGTGGGAAGATTTCGCCATGGACGGCCGTCACCGTTCCGGATTCTATAACCTCCGGTCCGACCGACAATTACCCGACAGCATCCGCCTACGGTATGACGTTGACATGTGCACCCCCAACATCGTGAAAATAACGGTCAACCGCGTGGAGTATATTCCCACGGAAAAAGATACTACGTGGAATATGACTTTGCGCTGGAACAAGCAACAAACTCTTGAGAACGACTATGCGTTCACCGTCTTCCTCGATGAGCATCTGATAAATATGAACGAGCCTGTAACCGTCATTGTCAACGGGCGGCGCGTCTTCCGCGGCAAATTACGCCCTACGCTGTCAGCCATGGGAGAGAGCATAGCCACTTATGGCGATTTACGACGTATCTTCACAACAAAAGTCAGCGTAAGCAATAATAATCGTACAACTCATTAAATCCAGCATTTCCCTAACCTCTGAAATTCAGTTGGGCGCCCTTTCGACATTAACATTTTTAACTTTCCGTTACATTTGAGAGTCATGTTTTCCCGACTCCTAGTATTGAAGTTAGGAAAGTCCGTATTGGAATTTCAACTCGAATACTTGGAATTTAAATTGCAATACGGGGAATTTTCATAAAAAACAGAGCGAGAAACGGCTGGAATATGGCCTGAAAACACTGGAAAAGCGGGACATCCCAATGGGAAGTCCCGCTTCGCTATTACAAAGATACAACATTTTCGCCCCAAAAGCAAATTGTGTTAAAATACACAGACACCGTTTCCACATGCGAAATGCCCCGGATATCACATGTGACCATAACCTGTCTGTAATCAGTCAACAATCTCTCAACTGACACCGGAAAATTTCCGAAGTTGTCAGATAACAGTCACACCCGTTAATGGCTGACATCTAAAAACCGGCAGCAGTTTTAAAAAAATGTTGTGCAAATCTGTCAATTTAAAATAAATTGTTACTTTTGCGGTGTACGTCACAAACAAAAACTTACACACCCATGAAGAAAACCATTTTGGTTACCGGTGGCACCGGTTTTATCGGTTCGCACACCACCGTAGAACTGCAGGCAGCAGGCTACGAAGTTGTTATTGTTGACAACCTTTCCAATTCAAACGCTGATGTCGTTGACGGCATTGAGAAAATCTCGGGCATTCGCCCGGCTTTCGAGAAGGTGGACTGCTGCGACCTTCCGGCTTTGGAAGGTGTTTTCCAAAAATACCCCGGCATTTCCGGCATCATCCACTTTGCTGCCTCAAAGGCAGTGGGAGAAAGCGTGGAAAAACCGTTGATGTATTATGAAAACAATTTGCTTTCACTCATCAACCTTCTGAAACTCATGCCGAAGTATGACGTAAAAGGCATCATTTTCTCCTCCAGCTGCACCGTTTACGGCCAGCCAGATCCCGAAAACCTACCTGTTACGGAACAGGCTCCCATCAAAACGGCCGAAAGCCCTTACGGCAACACCAAGCAGATTAACGAAGAAATCGTTCAGGATTACGTCAAGAGCGGTGCTCCTATCTCCGCCATCCTGCTGCGTTATTTCAACCCTATCGGCTCCCACCCCTCCGGCATCATCGGCGAACTTCCCAACGGTGTGCCCGCCAACCTCATTCCTTACCTTACGCAAACAGCCATCGGCATTCGCCCATGCCTTTCCGTGTTTGGCGACGACTACGACACTCCCGACGGCTCTTGTATCCGCGACTTCATTTACGTTGTAGACCTTGCCAAGGCACACGTAGCTGCCATGTCACGCATTTTGGAAGGCAAAAACACCGATCCTGTTGAGATTTACAACGTCGGTACAGGCCGTGGCGTCTCCGTCTTTGAACTTATCAACACGTTTGAGCAATGCACTGGCGTGAAACTCAACTATAAGGTAGTGGACCGCCGTCCCGGCGACATCGAAAAAGTGTGGGGCAATGTTGACAAAGCCAACCAAGTGTTAGGCTGGAAGGCAGTCCACACACTTGAAGAAGCACTTTCCTCCGCCTGGAACTGGCAGAAGATCTTACGTGAGAAAGGCATCATGTAAACCTTTTCAGAAAACTATCATAACATTTGTTTAAGGGTTAAAAGTTAAGAGCCGGTTTTGTTCAAGAACTGCCCGCCTGTTAGCTTTTAACTCTTAAATTATTTTGTTTAAAAACAGAAAACCGGAAAAGCCTGTGTCATACAAAACACCTTGCTACATTTTAGAGGAGAAACTGCTGCGCCGTAACCTGGAACTGATCAGCGACATTGCCCGTCGGGCAGACGTTGAGTTCATTCTGGCGTTCAAGGCCTTCGCCCTTTGGCGAACTTTCCCCATCTTCAGAGAATACATCAGGAGTACAACCGCATCCTCACCCTACGAGGCACGTCTGGCACTCGAAGAGTTCGGGCAAAAGGCACACACTTATTCACCCGCTTATGAAGACGGTACATTCGATGAGATAATGCGGTGCAGCAGTCATATAACTTTCAATTCCCTCTCGCAATATGAGCGTTTCCACTCACGCCTGACAGCACATGGAGGCATATCGGCCGGCCTGCGCATAAATCCCGAATACAGCGAAATAGAGACCGAACTTTACAACCCGTGTGCTCCCGGTTCGCGCTTCGGCGTATTGGCTGATAGCCTACAAAACGGTCTGCCCGCAGGAATCGAAGGCTTTCACTGTCATTGCCATTGCGAAAGCGGAGCTGAAGCATTGGTCAATACGCTCAGGCAGCTTGAAAAAAAGTTCGGCCGATGGCTGAAAGAAATCAAATGGCTGAACTTGGGAGGCGGACATCTGGTAACGCGGCAGGGATACAATATCGGCTTGCTGATAAACACCCTCAACGGACTCCATGAACGCTACCCGAATTTACAGATTATTCTGGAACCCGGTTCGGCCTTTGCCTGGCAAACGGGGCCACTCGTAGCCTCTGTTGTCGATATCGTGGAAAACCACGGAATAAAGACCGCGATTCTTAATGTCAGCTTTACCTGCCACATGCCCGACTGCCTTGAAATGCCTTACCGGCCTGCCGTGCGCGGCGCAGAAACCCTTGGAGGCGAAGAGGCCCGTGGACATGAAACAGAAGCGGACGTGTACAGGTTGGGCGGCAACAGTTGTCTGAGCGGTGACTTTATGGGATATTGGCGCTTTGGCAGGAAACTGGCAGCAGGCGACACCGTTGTTTTTGAAGACATGATACATTATACAACCGTAAAGACAAATATGTTCAACGGCATACATCATCCCTCGCTCGTCTTGCAGCGGCTGGACGGGACTTATGAGACATTGCGCGACTTCTCTTATGATGACTACCGCAACCGCATGGATTAATACTGAAACAGTTTTACTAAACACAATATGAAAGAAACATCTTTACCAGAAAACGCCTTCCGCGAACTGAAAGAGGGCGAAGAGTACGACCCCCTCATGAAACCAGGCCAAAGCTACAGGGAAGTGACCCCCTGGTCTGTCACATGGGGAATTGTCATGGCCATTATTTTCTCAGCAGCCACAGCCTACTTAGGACTTAAGGTAGGACAGGTTTTCGAAGCCGCCATACCCATCACCATCATAAGTGTAGGCGTTTCAGGCGCCATGAAACGCAAAAATCCCCTGGGCGAAAACGTAATCATACAAAGCATCGGAGCCTGTTCCGGCATGATTGTCGCAGGCGCCATATTCACCCTTCCTGCACTCTACATCCTACAACACAGTTATCCCGACATCGCCATCAACATCCTGCAGGTCTTCCTGGCCTCGTCACTTGGCGGCATTCTCGGCATACTGTTCCTGATACCCTTCCGTAAGTATTTCGTGAAAGACATGCACGGTAAATATCCTTTTCCCGAAGCCACCGCATCCACTCAAGTACTTATTTCAGGCGAGAAGAGCGGCAGTCAGACACGTCCCTTACTCATTGCGGGTCTGATAGGCGGCCTTTACGATTTTGCCGTTGCCACATTCGGTGCCTGGAGCGAGAACTTCACCAGCAGAGCAGTGGATTTGGGAAATACAATAGCCGATAAGGCCAAACTGATGTTCAGCATAAACACCAGCGCCGCACTGCTTGGAATGGGTTATATCGTAGGTCTGAAATATGCCGCTATTATTTGTGCGGGATCTGTTACCATTTGGTGGATAATAATTCCGGCCATCGCACTTATATTCCCCGATTTGAATGTTGCCGCTGTACGCCAGCCTGAAATACTCGCCGCTGCCGCCACGCCTGAGCAGATTTTCGGTTATGCCAAGAGCATCGGAATCGGCGGTATAGCCATGGCCGGTATCATCGGAGTCATCAAAAGCTGGGGTGTTATCCGGAGCGCTTTCAGCTTGATGGGAAAAGTTTTCAAGGGCAACAAGGAGGCCGTTGAAGAAGAACCGCGTACACAGCGCGACCTGCCAATGAAGATCATCGCTATCGGTGCTACCGTTACAATACTTCTGACAACACTTTTCTTTTTCTTCGATGTGATGGAAGGAAATCTGCTTTTCACCATCGTAGGAATTATTATTGTGGCCCTCATCGCATTCCTTTTCACTACCGTAGCCGCCAATGCCATTGCCATTGTAGGCTCCAATCCCGTAAGCGGCATGACGCTGATGACACTCATCCTGTCTTCCATCGTTATGGTACTGGTGGGATTAAAAGGCACAGGCGGCATGGTAGCCGCTTTGATAATGGGCGGTGTGGTTTGCACTGCTCTTTCATCGGCAGGCGCTTTCATAACAGATTTAAAAATCGGTTACTGGTTGGGCAGTACGCCCCGCAAACAGGAAACTTTTAAATTTGTAGGTATCCTTGTTTCGGCAGCCACTGTTGCCGGTGTCATCATGATACTGAACAAGACATACGGATTTACCCCCGATAATTCCGATGTAATGGCTGCTCCTCAAGCGCGTGCCATGGCTGCGGTCATTGAACCTCTGATGAGCGGCGAAGGTGCCCCGTGGTTACTCTACATCATTGGTGCGGTCATTGCCATTACACTCAATTTCTGCGGTGTGTCACCGCTGGCTTTTGCCTTAGGCATGTTCATTCCACTGCAATTGAACCTGCCGCTCATCGTGGGCGGTTTTGTCAGCTGGTACGTAAGTTCCCGTTCGAAAGACGCCTCTGTGAATACCGTCCGTCAGGAGCGTGGCACGCTTCTGGCTTCGGGCTTTATTGCCGGTGGCGCGTTGATGGGAGTGGTCAGTGCCGGCCTGCAGTTCGGCGGCATCAACTTTGCCAATGAAGCCTGGCTGCAAAACAATTTGAGTCAGGTGGCATCGCTGGTAGCCTATTCGCTGCTGATCCTCTTTTTGATAAAAGCCACAATTGATAAAAAATCCTGACTCCTAAAGCATTCCGACTGAAAAAAGCCTATTTTAATTGGTCATTCGGGAAAAAAGATGTAAATTCGCGCCGTCGTTACGAGATAACGGCATTAATTCAAACCTATATAAATAAAAAGAAATGGCAACTAGAATTAGATTGCAACGCCACGGCCGTAAGGGCTATGCGTTCTACAGCATTGTTATTGCTGATGTAAGAGCACCACGTGATGGTAAGTTTACTGAGAAGATTGGTACTTATAACCCCAACACCAATCCTGCCACGGTAGATTTGAATTTTGAACGTGCTTTGTATTGGGTGGAAGTAGGTGCACAACCTAGCGACACCGTTCGCAATATCCTTTCCAATGAAGGTGTCATGCTGATGAAGCACTTGAAAGGCGGCGTTCGTAAAGGCGCTTTTGACGAAGCTGCAGCACAAGCCAAATTCGAGGCTTGGAAGCAAGCTAAAGACGCTAAGAAAAACGATGTCATAAGCAAAACGGCTGCCGAAAAGAAAGCCGCTGCTGAGGCACGTCTCGAAGCTGAGAAAAAAGTCAACGAAAAGATTGCAGAAAAGGTTGCCGACAAGAAAGCTGCCGAAGCTGCTGCCAAGGCTGAAGCCGAAGCTGCCGCTCAGGCTGCAGAAAACGAGGCTACGGAAGCCGCAGAAACAACTGAAACAGCTGAAGCTCCTGCCGAAGCTTGATTTTCAGAAAAACATTCAACTTATGATCGAGATTGCACCTATTATGGTGCAATCTCGATTCGTTTTCAACGATATTGATACCTGTTATGCCTTTAAAAAGAGATACCTAAAAATCTTTCTAAATCATGCTTTTTAAAGAAAGCAGAAAGAAAATACGTGAAAAGCGGGGTTCCCATTAAGGAATACCCCGCTTGGCTGTTATTGACATACGACATTTTCCGCCCAAAAGCGAGAAATGCTAGAATAGAGAAGACACAATAATCAAAACAAAGAAAAAAAGGTCATGTGAGAGGCGGTTGGCGGGGATTATTAACAGAAGTTCTTCCTCTTTGAGGCATAAAGTTCATCAAAACAACGGTTAAGCCTCTTTTTATATTATTTACTCACGCAGAAAATCGTATCTTTGCACCGGCCTGGCAGTTCCCTCCCACATGTGTGGGGACTTATCAGGATTTACTTTTACCGAACAGTAAAAATAAACATGGAAAATCAAGTGTTAAAGGCGGCTGCCATATCGGAACACATGGTGTTGCGCACAGAGGGCCTTGTCAAAAAATACGGCAAGCGTACGGTGGTCAATGATGTGTCGTTCGATGTCAAGCAGGGCGAAATCGTAGGGCTTCTTGGTCCTAACGGTGCTGGTAAGACAACCTCATTCTATATGACAACCGGACTGGTGGTGCCCAACGGCGGACACATTTTTCTGAACGAGAAAGACATTACTGAATATCCCGTCTATAAACGTGCCAAAGCCGGCATCGGTTATTTGGCACAAGAGGCATCGGTTTTTCGGAAAATGACGGTAGAGGACAACATCGCCTCGGTGCTGGAAATGACCGGACGCCCCAAGGAGTACCGGCGCGAGAAACTGGAAAGCCTAATCAAGGAGTTCCGTCTGGAAAAGGTGAGGAAAAACTTTGGCGACCGTCTCTCGGGTGGTGAGCGCCGACGCACGGAAATAGCCCGCTGTTTGGCTATCGATCCCAAATTCATCATGCTTGATGAACCGTTTGCCGGTGTAGACCCCATAGCCGTGGAGGACATACAGTATATTGTATGGAAGCTCAAAGACCGCAACATCGGCATCCTCATCACCGACCACAATGTGGAAGAAACACTCTGCATTACCGATCGTGCCTACCTGCTCTTCGAAGGACGCATACTCTTTCAGGGTACTCCCGAAGAACTGGCCGACAATCAGGTGGTGAGAGACAAGTATCTGACAAACTCCTTTAAATTGCGCAAGAAAGATTTTGAGGCGCTTCGACAGTGATTCTATAACTATCAAAAAACATATCATGAAATCTTCTATTATTATCGCTTCGCTGGCGTTATGTGCCATTCCAGCCAAGAGCGACACCATCAGGGTGGAAACGGTGCAGGCTGTTCCGCCGGTATGTGTCAGCATGCCTTACATGACCGACTCTACAACCATGGACGGTAAGGCTTTCGACGTTAGACAAACACTTGACAACAACGCTTCGCTAGCCTTGAACCGCACAGCCTATACCACAACCCTTAAGCACGGCGAAGGCTTTGCCTCCCCGAAGGGCGCTCCTCATGCTCTGACCGCTCTGCGTTTCGGCTTCACCGCCGACCGCTTTGTTAAAGGACGTCTTGAAGTGAAGCAACTGCGCAACTTCAGAACTTATATCAATGGCAAACTGGTTACAAGTAAAGACCTTCAGTTTACACCTGGTCCCACCGAAATCACCTTACTGGCACTGACTGATTCCACACACAGCGACACACTTGACATCGCCATCACGGGCAATGACCTCAAGGGACTTTCTTTCAGCAACGGCGGCAAGCATGTTTACACCATGGCCGATATGATACAGGGAGATCACTATCGTTCTGTAGCTTTGTCACCCTCCGGTGACTATCTGGTTACGGTATATTATTATACCAAGGCCGACGGCAGCAACCTCTTCCGCACTGTTGTGACCAATATGGTAACAGGCCGCGAAGTATTACGCCTCGGGCAATATATGGACCTTAACTGGTTACCGGGCCGCGATGTGCTCTACTTCACCCGTCAGGGAGCTGACGGACGCGAACTCGTTACATTCGATCCCCGCACCGGAAAGGAACACGTGCTCGCCAACTGCCTGCCTGAAGGCAGCTTCAGGCTTTCTCCCCAGGAAGACTACGCCATCATTCATAAAGGCCAGCCTTCACGTCCCGAACATGTCGGCGGCCTGAAAAGGTTGGAACAGCCCGATGACCGTATGCCTGGCTGGCGCAACCGTAATGCACTCAGCCGTTTCGACCTGAAAACGGGTCTCATAACACCACTCACATTCGGAGAGGCTTCCGTTTGGCTCAACGACATATCGGCAGACGGCCGGAGACTGTTGCTCTCTTACTCGCGGCAAGAAGTGAACCGCGCTCCCTTCAACCGTACAACTCTGGTAGAGATGGATGCCTACACCGGCAAAATCGATACTCTTCTGGCTGACACCGTATTCCTCTCCTCCGCCCTCTACAGCCCCGATGCCGGACAAGTGATGGTAAAAGCTTCGCCGGCCGCGTTTGGCGGCATAGGCAATGAAACCCGTGCCGGACAGAATCCTAATTCTTTTGACTATCGCCTGTATCTGCTTGACATCAAGAGCAGAAAAGTGCAGCCAGTATTGCGCGGTTTCAGCCCATCGGTCGGCGATTTCATGTGGAGTAAAGGCGATGGAAATGTTTATTTCCAGGCTACCGACCAGTATGATGAAGGTCTCTTCCGCCTGAATCCTGAAAACGGCAAAGTATTTCGATATGAACTGCCTGTAAGCTATGTGCAGGGATTTACTGTTGCCTCTCTCGAACGTCAGCCGCGTGCTGTTTTTTTCGGCCAGACCGGTGAACGTGCCCGTGACATGTACACTTGCCGTTTGTCCGACAAACCGCAGACAAAGACTACGCGCCTCGGAGATATAGACTTTGATGCTCTCATGGCCGATGTAAAAATCGGAACTTGCCATAATTGGGATTTCCGCGCATCGCGTGGCGACACTATCAAAGGATTCTATTTCCTCCCGCCTGACTTTGATGAAAGCAAGAAATATCCTGTCATTGTCTACTATTATGGTGGCTGCACCCCTACTGCAAAAACTCTTGAATTCCACTATCCGCTCCAAGTGCTTGCAGGTCAGGGATATGTGGTGTACGTGGTGGAACCCAGCGGAGCTATCGGCTTCGGTCAGGAATTTGCAGCCCGCCATGTCAATACATGGGGACAAGGTTCGGCTGATGACATCATTGAAGGTACTAAGGCTTTTTTGGCAGCTCATTCCTGGGCTGACGACAGAAAGGTAGGCTGCATGGGAGCTTCGTACGGCGGTTTTATGACTCAATATCTTCAGACGCGTACCGATATCTTTGCTGCGGCCATTTCGCATGCCGGTATTTCCAATATAGCCAGTTATTGGGGTGGCGGCAATTGGGGATATACCTATGGCGAAACGGCACAATATGGCAGCTATCCGTGGAATAATCCGGAGCTTTACGTAAAGCAGTCGCCGCTTTTCAATGCAGATAAGATCAAAACACCTCTATTGCTTCTTCACGGAACGGTAGATACCAATGTCCCGACCAATGAAAGCCAGCAACTGTTCACGGCATTGCGTATACTGGGACGTCCGGTGAGCTACGTACAAATTGACGGTGAAAACCATGTTATCACTAATTATAATAAGCGGTTGGCCTGGCAGAATGTAATCTTCGCCTGGTTTGCCCATTGGCTTAAAGATGAGCCGACATGGTGGAAAACACTGTATCCGGACGATAAATTCGGTCTCAAATAAAGATAGTCCGATACGAAAATAAACAGAAAAAAATCAAAGATTCCTCCGCATTTTTTGACATTGTGGAGGAATCTTTTTGTTAAGGTTTATAGACGTGACAGGACTTATTTCTTTAGACGGAGTGCTAAATAATAATCGGATTTAAAATCTGTAAACACTTATTAATGGTATAATCAGACAATTATACGGAATAAAAATGTATTTTTGCCAACACATTACCCTAAATTCAGCCTTGACTATGTCTTTCCGTTTGCTTTTTACTTCGTTTCTGTGTGTTTTTGTACTTGCTTCAACATCGGCCTATGGTCGTAAAAAAAGCAAACGTAGTAGGTTTGATACGGGAATGGCTTATGTAATAGAACCTGACGGTATGGTTGCAAGGGCTATGCCAGAATCAAAAGTCAGGCCTGCTGTTGCCATGAATGTAAAACCTGCAAGCAGTGGACACATCAATACCAGCTATCGTGAGGGAATTGACGTAAGCCACTATCAGGGACGGATAAACTGGGATCAGGTGGCCGGAGGCAGTCGCATTTCTTACGCTTATATGAAAGCGACAGAAGGAGCAACCTATGTAGACGACACCTATACTTATAATCTGAAAGAGGCCAAACGTGTGGGATTGAGCGTTGGCAGCTATCATTTTTACCGCCCAAATGTCAGTCCTCAGCAACAGTTTCAGAATATTAAAAATAATATCCGGCCGGAAGAGCAGGATTTAGTACCGATTATTGATATCGAGCACCGTGGATCTGTATCAGAGACAAAATTCATAGCAGATCTTGCAGAACTTATCCGACTGGTGGAAAATTATTATGGTAAAAAGCCTTTGCTTTATTCCTACCAGAATTTTTATAACCGCCACTTGCTTGGAAAATTCAAGAATTATCATTGGATGATAGCTAAATACGATCAAAGTTCGCAGCCCGTATTGAAAGATGGAAAGGATTACATCATGTGGCAATATACTTCCACCGGCAGTATTCCAGGTATAAAGGGTAATGTTGACCGCAGTTGTCTGATGCACGGATTCGTATTGGGACAAGTAGGACTGTAAACAGGAGTTTTTTGACTGTTTGTTTGAAGATATTGCCAGATAGGCGAAAAAATATCATCATTAATGCTTGAGCCTGTAGCGTAATCAATGAATTGATTCTTTTTCTGTAAAAATAAAAGAAATAGGGCTACGGATCTGTCACCCTATTTCTTTGTGAATTTAGCAAATTTCAGGAGCAGTTTTTTTGTACCTGCATCTTTGAATTCTACTGTTGCTTTGGCACTGTCACCTACTCCTTCCAAGGCCAAGACTGTACCTATTCCGAAACGTTCATGTTCTATAATGTCACTGACGGACAGTCCGTCGCTTGTGTCTGTCATATTTTCATGGGAAGATGAAAGAAACGCAGAAGGGACAACTGATGTTTTTAGCATTGAGGTGGAGACATGCGTCTCAAGTGGTCGGAGGCGTGGCGAGCTGAGACGAGGACGAGCGATGCCAGATGAAGCGGATGGAAAATGAATGAGTGAGGAATCAGGATGTAAGATATAGCGTTTGTCCACCTCTTCCAGAAAGGGACTTGGTGTGGCAAACTCCATTTTACCATAGCGATAGCGGCTTTTGGCGTAAGTGAGGTAGCAGAACCGCTTGGCGCGGGTTACCGCTACATAGAACAAACGCCGCTCCTCTTCCATTTCTCTTGGATAATACACAGCATTAGCATTGGGGAAGAGGTCCTTTTCCAATCCTGTTACAAACACGGCATCGAACTCCAATCCTTTGGCGGCATGAATAGTCATTAACGTGACTTTGGGTGAATCGTCTTCGCGCTGATCCGCATCGGTGAGCAGTGATACCTGCGAAAGATAGTCCGTGAGCGGTATGATTTCTCGTCCTGTCTCTTCAAGAATTTCCTGTTCGTTGGCTTTAATAGCTCCGAGAAGTTCTTCTACATTTTCCCTGCGACTGAGATTTTCCGCACTGTTGTCAGCCATAAATTCGGTCATAATGCCACTTTCGCGAATAATACGGAGAGCCAAATCATAACCATTTATTCGCGATAACTCTCCGGCAAAGTCACGGATAAGTGTTACGAATGCTTCAATTTTGGCCGATGTTCCTTGGTTGAATGCCAGACCGTATTCTTCCGGTGATACGGCTGTCTCCCACATTGACACACCATTTTCCAACGCTGCCAGTTGTATTTTTTTCAGCGTAGTGGCACCGATTCCACGGGTCGGATAGTTAATGATGCGTTTGAAAGCCTCTTCATCATGCGGATTACTTATCAGACGGAAGTAAGCAATGATATCTTTAATTTCCTTTCGCTGATAGAAAGACAGACCACCGTAAATACGATAAGGTATACCCGCTTCGCTTAATGCTTCTTCGAGCGAACGGCTTTGTGCATTTGTGCGGTAGAGCAGTGCTATCTCATCGTAACTGATTTCTTCCCGGCGATGAAGCCTGCGTATTTCTCCGGTTATTTTTACGCTTTCATCTTTGTCGCTGTAAGCCGGAAAAATTTTGATAGGCTCTCCTTTTTCGGCTTCGCTATAGACTTTCTTGGGAATTTGTCCGGTATTATGGCTTATTATACTGTTAGCCGCTTCCACGATCATTTGTGTGGAACGATAATTACGTTCTAACTTTATAATTTTCGCATTAGCATACTGTTCCTGAAAATTCAGGATATAGTCGATACGCGCCCCCCGGAAACCATAAATGCTCTGCGCGTCATCGCCTACCACGCAAATGCGCGATTTGCTGGTTGTAAGCAAGTTAATTATACGATGTTGCGCCATATTGGTGTCCTGATACTCATCCACTAATATATATTGGAAGCGTTCTCTGTATTTGCTGCATATTTCTTCGTTGTCGCGTAAGAGCAGAAACGTGTTGAGCAACAAATCATCAAAATCCATGGCCATGGCTGCACGGCATCGCTGGTTGTAAGTCGTGTAAATGCTACCCGCTTTGGGGATACCATCCATCTGATCCCGCTTGTAGATCTGCGGGTCAGAGCAATAAGTATCCGGCAGAATAAGGGCGTTCTTGGCTTCGGATATGCGGGCAGCAATGGTTGCTGGTTTATAGAGTTTGTCATCAAGACCGTTTTCTTTTACTATTGTCTTGATGAGACTACGGGAATCGGCAGAATCGTAGATAGTAAAGTCATGACTATAGCCGATGTAGTCGGCCTCCTGTCGTAGTATACGGGAAAAAATACTGTGGAACGTACCGGCCCAAAGCCAACGTGTGGCCTCACTGCCCACTACGGAGGCTATGCGAGAATTCATTTCGCGTGCAGCCTTGTTGGTGAAAGTCAGTGCCAAAATGTTCCATGGTGCTATTCCCGACTCTATGAGATAAGCAATCTTGTAAGTAAGAACACGCGTCTTACCCGATCCGGCACCGGCAATGACAAGAGAAGGACCGTCGTTGTAGCTGACAGCCTCCCATTGGGCGCTGTTGAGTTGTTCTTGTATGTCAGACATTCAGTATGGCTTTATAAATGCTGCTTGTCATGTTCCAGTTTTCGGCGATAGAACTTGATTTTTTCTCCAAACTCTTCAAGGCGTGGCACGAGTATCAGACTATCCACCGTTTGTGTTTTCATTAGACTATCAGCCTGCATCATTTTGTTGACTGCTTCCTGCAAATATATGGAATCCATCAGCAAAATGCCTTGCTGGCGTGCCTCCAGTGCCAGATTACATTGTGTGCGCATGGCTTTTATCGTATTTTTAGCTTTTTCAAAATCCTGACGGATCAGGGCTTGCCGGGCTCCACTCAGCATTTCTTGTGCGCGGGTTTCCATTAACTGGCGTTTTTCAGACCAATCGGTCTTTTTGTCTTTTTCACTACAAGCGCAAAGTACCAATATGGCAAATGCCGATAAGATTAATGACTTTATCATATTTGCAAAGTGTTTTTTAACTTCAAGGTGTAAAATTACAAATAAAAACCGAGCGAACCAAAAACGCGGCTTTTACAGAAAGCGTGTTGTGACGATTGAGGTAAGATATTTTATATTGCCAGGAAGAACATTGCTTTTGAAAATTCTCTCATTATATATAATACGAACCCATAGCCGGGAAAAGATCATGCCGATTTGTCATCCCTAAAAAGACCGTACCTAATAGCTAAGAAAAGCGAAAATAAGGTTTTATGCTTAATAACACATCAGGGAAATTTGTGCTTTCGGGTTTTATCCGTAATTTGCGCTTCGAATTTACTAATGGCCTGCGGAAAAGCCGACAGGCATTTAAACCTAAATCTGGAACCTGTATGAAAGTTTATGATTCCCATGAAATTAAGAACATTGCCCTTCTTGGTAATGACGGCTCAGGTAAGACCACCCTCACAGAAGCTTTGCTCTTTGAGAGTGGTCTGATTAAAAGACGCGGTCGCATCACGGCTAAGAATACTGTATCCGACTATTTCCCGGTGGAACAGGATTACGGTTACTCTGTGTTCTCCACCGTTTTCCATGTGGAATGGATGGGTAAGAAACTCAATATAATAGATTGTCCGGGATCTGATGATTTTGTAGGTGCCGCTTTGACAGCTCTCAATGTAACGGATACCGCTCTGCTGCTTATCAACGGTCAGTGGGGACCGGAAGTAGGTACGCAAAACCACTTCCGCTATACGGAAAAGTTAGGTAAACCGGTTATTTTTCTTGTAAACCAACTTGACGATGAGAAGTGTGACTATGACAGTATACTTGACGATTTGCAAACTATATATGGTTCGAAAGTCGTACCTGTTCAATATCCAGTGAAAACAGGACCGGAATTCAACTCACTCATTGATGTTATTCTGATGAAAAAGCTGACATGGGGAAGCGAAGGCGGCGAACCCGTTATCGAGGACATTCCAGCAGAAGAAAAGGAGAAAGCCGAAGCGTTGCACAAGGCGTTGGTAGAGGCAGCAGCTGAAAATGATGAAAGCCTCATGGAGAAATTTTTCGAAACCGACCATCTTACGGAGGATGAAATGCGTGAAGGCATACGCAAAGGAATGGTCACCCGTTCCATTTTCCCGGTGTTCTGCGTTTGTGCATCGAAGAATATGGGCGTTGGACGTTTGATGGAATTCCTAGGCAATGTGGTACCTTTTGTGGATGAAATGCCGGCAGTACACAATACGCGTGGTGTGGCAGTGAAACCTGATCCCTCTACACCTACTTCCATTTATTTTTTCAAGACTGGCGTTGAGCCCCATATCGGTGAAGTACAGTATTTCAAGGTTATGAGCGGAACGGTAAAAGAAGGGGATGACCTGACCAATGCCGACCGTGGTTCCAAAGAACGCATAGCTCAGATTTTTGTTTGTGCTGGAGCCAACCGTGAGAAAGTCGAGAAGCTTGAAGCCGGGGATATCGGTTGTACGGTTAAACTGAAAGACGTCAGGACCGGCAACACGCTTAACGCCAAGGAATGCGACAATCGTTTCAACTTTATTAAATACCCCAATCCGAAGTTTACACGGGCTATCCGAGCTGTCAATGAGGCTGATACTGAAAAAATGATGGTTGCCCTCAACCGCATGCGTCAGGAAGATCCTACGTGGGAGGTGGAACAGTCAAAGGAGTTGCGCCAGATACTCGTTCACGGACAAGGTGAGTTCCATTTACGCACTCTGAAATGGCGTTTAGAGAATATCGACAAAATTGCCATCGAATTTTATGAGCAACGCATACCTTACCGCGAAACGATTACGAAGGCCGCCCGTGCCGATTATCGTCACAAGAAACAGAGCGGCGGTGCCGGACAGTTTGGTGAAGTTCATCTCATAGTCGAACCTTATAGCGATGGTATGCCCGATCCTACCGTCTATAAATTTGGCGGTCAGGAAATACGCATATCCCTCAAAGGCAAAGAGGAAATACCTTTGGATTGGGGCGGGAAACTGGTATTCATCAATTCCGTAGTAGGAGGTGCCATAGACGCGCGCTTTATGCCTGCCATTCTGAAAGGAGTGATGAGCCGTATGGAACAAGGCCCATTAACGGGCAGCTATGCCCGCGATGTCCGTGTTGTCGTTTATGATGGCAAAATGCACCCGGTGGACAGCAATGAACTTTCCTTCATGCTGGCAGGCCGTAATGCCTTCAGCCAAGCTTTTAAAGAGGCCGGTCCCAAGATTCTTGAACCAATTTACGATGTTGAGGTATTTGTTCCAGCTGAAAAAATGGGCGATGTCATGAGTGATTTGCAGGGACGTCGTGGCATGATTGTGGGCATGAGCAGCGAAAACGGTTATGAAAAACTTCAAGCCAAAGTCCCCCTTAAGGAAATGGGTAATTACGCCACAAGTCTTAGCAGTCTGACCGGTGGACGGGCCTCATTCATAATGAAGTTTGCCAGCTATGAATTGGTACCGGGTGATATTCAAAGCAAATTGGTTGAAGCTTTTGAAAAAGACCAGTCGGAATAAAGTTTTTTTTAGTGAAGTGATAAATGAGCGTAAGGTAGCGGTTTGTCTACTACCTTACGCTTGTTCTGTAAGGTACATAATATACGGAATTGAAAATCAATTACTCGTTGGTAATTGGGAGATAAGGAATTTTTGCGTACCAATATTTGGAGTTATAAATTAACGCATTTTAAATATAACAAAACGTTAAAAACATTAATATTGAAATCACTTTTCAACCGGTTCATTCGTAGAGGAAAGGAAAAAACGATGTGCTGATAAGTAGAGTTTTACAGAGGTTAAAAGATTAACATTGAAATCTCCGTTCTCATTGGTACGAAAATAGTAACTTTGCGTGATTTTTCAATTTAAGCAAACTTGAATATGAATAAAAATATGCACTCCCGTGAAGAACAATTGGCTGCGTTCGGACGCTTGCTTGATGTGCTTGATGAATTGCGCGTGAAGTGTCCTTGGGACCGTAAGCAGACTAACGAGAGCCTGCGACCCAATACGATAGAAGAAACTTACGAACTTTGTGATGCTCTAATGAAGGGTGACCGCAAGAATATCTGTAAAGAATTGGGCGACGTACTTCTGCATGTGTGTTTCTATGCTAAAATAGGCTCCGAGACAAATGATTTTGACATAGCCGATGTGTGCAACCAACTGTGTGACAAACTTATATTCAGGCATCCTCACGTATTCCCTCCTGCGCAAGGCGAGAGCAGCAACGTGACTACGGCCGGAGAAGTTTCTCTGCAGTGGGAGCAACTCAAACAGCGCGAAAAGGACGGCAACAAAACCGTTCTCTCAGGTGTACCCGGTGCCTTGCCTTCGCTCATCAAGGCCTATCGCGTGCAAGACAAGGCGCGGAATGTCGGATTCGACTGGGAGGAACGGTCGCAGGTATGGAAAAAGGTGAAGGAGGAAATTTCAGAATTTGAGGCAGAGATCGAGAATATGGATAAGGATAAAGCCGAAGCCGAATTTGGCGATGTGCTTTTCAGCCTTATCAATGCGGCGCGCCTCTACAAGATAAATCCTGACAACGCGCTTGAACGTACCAATCAGAAATTCATCCGCCGCTTCAATTATCTTGAAGAACATACCATCAAGCGAGGTCGTCAGTTAACGGACATGACACTGGCAGAAATGGATCACATCTGGGAAGAGGCCAAGAAATTGGAAAAATAACCGGAAAAACATCTCTTGCCTTTTCTGGCTGTCATCTGGAAATAAATGCCAGGAAAGACTTCTCTGCTTCAAAAAAATCCGTAAGTTTGTAAGTGAGATTAACTCCCTAAAATAAAAAATATGACCAGATTTTTTCATCGTATAAGTTTTCCATGGCATTCGGCGGTATGGATATGCTGCCTCACCGGTATGATCAGCTATTCTTGTTCCGATGACGATTTGCCTTTGCTTAAGCCCACCCTTCCCGGCGAAAGTTCCGACAATATCCGTGCCATCAGACACCTTGGCGGGCAGACTCCAAGTTACGATTGGACGTTCTCCTATTCCGACGGACGTCTGGTAGAGGCCGGTGGCACGGTACGTGATCCGGATACAACTATTGACGGTTCGTTTTCTTACACCAGTCAACTCAGTTACCGCCACAATGGCGTGAATATTTATAATTCCAGTGGAGAGAAGACCGTCGTTACTCTCAACGCTCAGGGACTCATCGACAAAATGACTGTCAACCGTAATATCTATAAGTTCTATTATCGCGAGGGACATTTGGCTGAATGGGAGAAAACGGTATTTGAGAACAGTTTCGGCCAGGCACATCAGTACAACAGCAGCGCCCGTTTCACTTATAATGGCGGCAACATCACGGGTATTGAATACAAAGAAAATTCCGGAGAACCGGTTTCCATTACCATTGTACCGTCCGATATTCCCAACCGGAATGGTCTTTTACCCGAAACTATTTCGAAGGAACTAGGCTGTTTGGGATTTGAACACCTTTATTATGCCGGCCTTATGGGGTTGCCAACGACGAATCTCGTCAAGAGCATCAGTGTGAGCTATCCCTCCCAACCCGACAAGAACTACACCATTAATTTCGAATACAGCATCCGTAACGGCAACACCATTCTCTGCAATTATCACACACCGCAGGGAAGTGTGGCCTCTGCCAGCTATGAATATTGAAAACTCTTCCGAAGAGGCTTTAATCAATGGACATTTCAGTGGCGGCGGTTTTGCTTTCTACCGTTTGCCAGGCACCTTAACCTATACCTTCACGGCGCAGCATGATGTTCCTTTTACCATGACATCATTTGCGGAGTTAAAGGGACTCCACGGCGTGGTGGTGGCACCATTCATACTGTCAGACCAAACGCCTTTGGTCTGCATCCGTCCCGATGTGTTGACAGAAAAAAAAGTGCCGCTGTCAGATGCCCTCCAACAATCTTGTGAAAGCATGAATGCAGGCGTATTCCACTTGCCGAATGCCTCTTACGACAGAACAAACGAAGGGCGTGCATCTTATAACGACGGATTTGGAATATGCCTTGACCATCTTAAAAAAGGCAGCATCCGAAAGGTGGTGTATTCCCGGCGGCAAACACGTGACATACCCCGTGGATATGAAACACAGTTGGCGGCACTTTTCTTTGAGGCCTGCCGCCGGCAACCCAATCACTACGTCAGCCTGTGGTGGACGCCCCAAACCGGTTGCTGGCTGGTGGCCACCCCTGAAACCTTGCTTGCCGACGATGACATGAATGAAAGAACATGGCAGACCATGGCTTTGGCCGGAACCATGCCTTCCGAACCGCAAAACCTGTTGCTCGCAAACTGGAGCGAAAAAAACAAAAAAGAGCAGGCCTATGTGTCGGCATTCATCAGTCAGCGGCTTGAACAACTCGTAGACGAGATGAATATCTCACCTGTCTTTCCTTCGCCGGCAGCCAATGTAATTCATCTGCGTACCGACTTTTCCTTCAAATTGAAAAATGAGATATCTCCTGAAACCTTGCTCGACAGGCTGCACCCTACTCCGGCTGTTTGCGGCGAACCGCAAATACCCGCCCGCAGTGTGATATCAATGGCCGAAACAACGCCCCGGCGTTATTATGCCGGTTTCAGCGGTCCTTTTTCGTTAGTAGGAAACACACGCCTTTACGTATCGTTACGCTGCATGGAACTATTTGCCGATCGTGCCTGCCTCTATGCAGGAGGCGGACTCCTAAGTGACAGCAATGAGGCTGAGGAATGGAAGGAAACCTGCCGGAAATTAAAACCGATGGAGGAACTGATTCAATTGTTGAACACCCGTGTTTAAATCTTTGCCATGTTCTGCGATAAACCACACGTTAATTTATTAACGGCTTTATTGCCGCAATACGGTATACGCCATATAGTCGTTTGTCCCGGTTCACGCAATGCCGTTCTTATACATAATTTCACACAACATACCGGTTTGTGCGTTCATCCCGTAACCGATGAACGAAGCGCCGCTTTCGTGGCTTTAGGCATCGCCACGGCTGGCAAAGGCCCCGTAGCCGTATGCGTTACATCGGGGTCGGCCTTGCTAGGTACTCTGCCAGCCGTAGCCGAAGCTTTCTACCGCCACATTCCCTTACTTGTCATTTCTGCCGATCGTCCAGCCCGCTGGATAGGACAATTGGACGGACAGACTTTGCCACAGGTCGGAGCGTTGCAACCCTACTGTATGACACATGACATTCCTGAAGCGGAAAAAGCCGGGAGTGATGGAGAAGAAATGGCATGGTGGTGCAGACGCACTATCTGCGAGGCTCTTGTTATGCTGCGGCGTGATGGCGGCCGGCCGGTGCATATCAACATTTCGGTAGCAGAGCCTCTTTTCAGCTTTACGACCCCGCACCTTCCCGACTGTTTGCCCGTTGTATATGAAGAAGCCCCCGTAGTCAATCCTCTCTCCGAAGATTTAATAAAGGAAATAGCCAGCGCCCGCCTACCGGTGCTTGTGGTCGGACAATATGAAACGGTGAACGATCCTGCCATATCCGTGATAGAGCGTACAGGCAGTCTTTTGGTTCTGTCGGAACTGATAGGCAACCAGCCGCATAGCCGGCGCCTGGCCATCGTAGAGAAAATTCCTCAGGTTTTGGAAAAATTACATCCTGATGTAGTGGTGCATATAGGCGGCAACTTTGTCGGTAAACAATTAAAACGGCATATCCGTCATTTGAAACATTGCCGGGTTATACGAATAGAGCCGGGAAGCGCTTTCCCTGACACATTCTGCCATTTGTCAGCACTGGTACATGCGCCGACAGGGCCGGCACTGCAGCAACTGGCCGAATATTTACCGGCGAACAATGAAGTTATGCGGGCGAAAACTGTGTTCACAGAACTGATAGAGCGGGAATGTCGTGTGTCTGCTCAGAAAAACGGGCAAGAACACCAAGAAAACAGAGACAGTAATCTGTCTCATGCAACGATCATGCAACTTTTTGCTGCGTTTACCGATCCAAAAACAACGTCTCTTACAGCTCTTCATCTGGCTAACAGTTCCACTGTCAGAATTGCCGCACTCTGTTTTGAGGGCGGTTGTTTTCCTGTTTTTTGCAATCGTGGAGTCAATGGTATCGAAGGAACTCTTTCGGCGGCTGTCGGGCATGCGCTTGTAACGGACGGAATCAATCTTGTCTTTATTGGAGACTTAAGTTTCTTTTATGATCAGAATGCGTTGTGGAACACCGGTCTGCCCGACAATTTACGTATTGTGCTCCTTAACGACGGCGGTGGAAAAATTTTTCAGAATCTGCCCGGACTGGATGCCTCGCCGGCTGTCAGCAAATATATCGCGGCCTCCCATCACACATCGGCCCAAGGTATTGCGCAGGCTTACGGACTACATTATCTCTCCGCGCACAGTATGGAAGAGGTGGAGGAAAATGCCGGAAGAGTATTCGCGAGCGATAATAAAGCGTTGATTCTCGAAATATTCATCAATCACTGACTACCGCCAGATGTATTGTTCCATATGGATATGGCTAAATAAAATGCAATTAGGACAAGGAACTCCTGCCAACAAATAGAAAATTTTAAGAAATACAGAAATGAGAACCTGGAATGCGATTAAACAGTACGAAGAAATTCTCTTTGAAAGTTATAACGGTATAGCTAAAATCACCATTAACCGACCGCGCTACCGCAATGCGTTCACACCGCTGACGGTAGCGGAAATAAGCGATGCCCTGCGCCATTGCCGTGAAGCGCAAGACATCGGTGTCGTTGTTCTTACCGGAGCCGGCGACAAGGCGTTCTGCTCCGGCGGCGACATGAATGTCAAAGGACGTGGCGGATATGTTGGCGGTGACGGGGTGCCCCGTCTCAACGTGCTCGATGTGCAAAAACAAATCCGCTCTTTGCCGAAACCTGTCATTGCCATGGTCAACGGTTTTGCGATAGGCGGCGGTCATGTGCTCCATCTTATGTGCGATTTAACCATAGCGTCCGAAAATGCCATCTTCGGCCAAACCGGTCCGAAAGTAGGCTCGTTCGATGCCGGTTTCGGAGCATCTTATCTGGCACGTATCGTAGGGCAGAAGAAAGCGCGTGAGATATGGTTCCTTTGCCGGCAGTATTCTGCTGAAGAGGCTGAACGCATGGGGATGGTCAATAAGGTGGTGCCTTTCGGACGACTAGAGGATGAGGTAGTGGAATGGGCCGAAACCATGCTGGAACGCTCGCCGCTGGCCTTGCGTATGATCAAGGCCGGACTGAATGCCGAACTCGATGGCCAGGCGGGTATTCAGGAACTGGCCGGTGACGCCACAATGCTTTACTACATGTTAGACGAGGCACAGGAAGGAGGCCGGGCTTTTCTGGAAAAGCGGAAGCCTGATTTTTCTAAATATCCGAAACTGCCCTGACAACCATCACAGCCTCACTGCCTATGAATTACATTTCCTGTGCGCTACGCGTGAAAGTCGTGCCCCGTACATTCCGGTTCAGACAACCAGCCGGAACATCGCGCGGTGTTTACCGTGAGCGACGGGTGTGGTATATAGTTGTCACCTCCAGAGAGCATCCCCACTGTCTGGGAATAGGGGAATGCGCTCCGCTCTACGACTTGTCGTGCGACTATGACATTCATTACGAGGAGCGGCTGAATGTTTTCTGTGCCGCCTACGAAAAAAAACGGGTGATTGATTTTGAAACCCTGCGTTCCTATCCTTCCATCCTGTGCGGACTCGAAACGGCCGACCGCTCGTTCAAAGCCTCCATTGCCGGTGGCAACTACCTGCATCTTTACGACACTGCCTTTACGCGTGGCGAGGAAGGAATACCCATTAACGGACTGGTGTGGATGGGAAATTATGAAGAGATGCTGGCGCGCATGGAAGAGAAACTGCAACTAGGCTACCGCTGCGTGAAGCTGAAGATAGGCGCTATAGACTTCGAGAGCGAGCTGAGTCTCATACACCGGCTCCGGTCGCGATACAGTCGCGAAACCGTGGAACTGCGTGTCGACGCCAATGGGGCTTTCAAACCGGAGGAGGCTCTTCACAAAATGGAGCGCCTCTCACGGTACGACATTCACAGCATAGAGCAGCCCATCCGTGCCGGACAGTGGGAAAAGATGGCTGAAATTTGCCGCAGCACGTCCCTGCCGGTGGCGCTCGATGAGGAACTGATCGGAGTGAACCGGACAGACCGGAAAAAAGCATTGCTCGATGTCATCCATCCGCAGTATATCATATTGAAGCCTTCATTGCATGGCGGCTTCAGCGGATCGGAGGAATGGATTGCGGAGGCCCGTCTCAGAAATATTCCATATTGGGTAACCAGTGCATTGGAGAGTAACGTAGGATTAAATGCCATAGCCCAATGGACAGCAGCACTCATGGAGAAAGAAAGCGGAGGCAATGCCGCCGTTCCACCCTTGCCTCAAGGATTGGGAACTGGACAACTTTTTGTGGAGAATTTTCCACAAACAACATTGCATATTTCAGGAGACAGCCTGTGGAATGCCGATGAGCGGCAACGCCGCTTCTTAGAGGAAGTCAAAAACTTTTCCGATCTTTGGCATAACGGCGAGCCGACTCTCACTGTGCATACTTCCGGTTCGACGGGTGTTCCTAAAGCTATCATGGTTGAAAAAAAGCACATGGCGGCAAGCGCCCGCATGACGTGCGACTTTCTGAAACTCTCTTCCGGTAACGATGCCTTATTGTGCATGCCTATACAGTATATAGCCGGAAAAATGGTAGCCGTGCGTGCCTTTGTCAGAGGACTCAGGCTTGTGCCCGTAGCCCCTTCCGCCCACCCTTTCAAGCATCTGCACCATGCGCCTGTTTTTGTGGCGATGACACCGATGCAGGTCATGCAGACACTTACAGTGCCGCGTGAGGCCGCCCTTTTGCGTCAGGTCAGACATCTGCTCATAGGCGGTGGCGCCGTGAGTGATGAACTGGCGGACAAGCTGCGCCGGTTCCCTCATGAAGTATGGAGCACCTACGGCATGACCGAAACGCTTTCACACATAGCCCTTCGGCGTCTCAGCGGTTCCGGAGCTGCGACAACCTATACTCCGCTGCCAGGAGTGAAAGTGAAGCTGGCTGAAGACGGCTGCTTGGTTGTTGACGTACTTAAATTGGGAGTGCATCAACTAAAAACCAATGATTTGGCTGAAATTCATTCAGACGGAACCTTTTCTATAGTCGGTCGTAGTGACAATGTGGTGTGTTCCGGAGGCATTAAATTGCAGATAGAGGAATTGGAACAGCGGCTGGCGTTACATCTGGATGTTCCGTTTCATTTAACGGCCGTTCCCGACAATTTACTCGGTCAGGCTTTGACCTTATTATATGTAGGCGCCCCTGAAAAGGCCGCTGAAATAAAGGACCTCTGCCGAAGACTGTTTACACGGTATGAGGTGCCCCGCCATATCTTTGCTGTCGGCAATCTGCCTCTCACCGAGACCGGCAAACCGGCACGTAGTGCATTCAGACGTTTGGCAGAAGAAATGATGACACACTGAGAAAACCGCATAACTTTGTCATTCCCGTAGAGGGACAGAACGGTTTGGAAGATGGCGCCCGTTCGACTTTTGGCTTTGTCATTCCGGAAATTTAGCCAAAAACGGCAGAGGATTTTAATGTGGTTTACGCAGGTAAAATATCAATCCGTACCATTTTAACATTTCTTGCTTTTGGCTTGAAAATATATTATCTTTGTAACAGCAGAGCGGGGCTTTCTAATGGAAAGTCCCGTTTTTTCTGTATCTTTCAAGCCTTTTTGTACAGAAATCCGTTCTATTTCTGTTCAAAAATCCCCGTATTGCAATTCAAATTCCAAGTATTGGTGTTAAAAATCCAATAAGGACTTTTCCGCCACCACTACTTACAACCTATGTTTTAACACTCCTAAGCGTTTCAAAAAGTTAAATATGTTAAAGTAAAAATCACCGCTACGGCCTTTCTGAAATGATGTTTTTCGGTTTTGGCACATTATTGTTCCAACAACTTTTCAAACAAGAGCTACGAACTCAAAACATTTCGTAACTTTGCACCTCTTAACAGTTGGCGGAAAAATGCTCTCTACCGTCTTTCATTCCGCCTGCACAAACTGACATTCATCAACCTCCCACAATATACAACATGAAAGAATTGGCCTTAAAGTATGGGTGCAACCCCAACCAAAAACCCTCACGCATCTACATGGAAGAGGGCGAATTACCTATAGAGGTACTGGGCGGACGTCCGGGCTACATCAACTTCCTCGATGCCCTGAACGGCTGGCAGCTGGTGCGCGAACTCAAAGCCGCCACAGGTGTAGCCGCCGCCGCTTCGTTCAAACACGTCTCGCCGGCCGGTGCCGCCATCGGACTGCCTATGAGCGACACGCTGCGTAAGATTTATTTCGTGGATGACCTCCAAGAGCCACTCTCACCTATCGCCACCGCCTACGCCCGGGCACGCGGTGCCGACCGTATGTCGTCCTACGGCGACTTCATCGCACTCTCCGACACCTGCGACCTGGCTACGGCCCTGATGATCAAGCGCGAAGTGAGCGATGGCGTCATTGCCCCGGACTTCACTCCCGAAGCTCTCGAAATATTGCAGGCCAAACGAAAAGGTACCTACAACATCATAAAAATCAACCCCGACTACCGCCCCGCTCCCATAGAAAGCAAGCAGGTGTTCGGTGTGACATTTGAACAAGGCCGCAACGAAATCGACCTCACCGGCGACAACTTGTTTGAAAACATCCCCACAGCCAATAAGCACTTCACGGAAGAAGCCAGACGCGACTTGAAAATAGCTCTCATCACACTCAAATACACGCAGAGCAACTCCGTATGCTACGTCAAAGACGGACAGGCCATCGGCATCGGTGCCGGACAGCAAAGCCGTATACACTGCACCCGCCTGGCAGGCAACAAAGCCGACATCTGGTGGTTGCGCCAACACCCTAAAGTAATGGCTTTGCCATGGGTGGCGAATATCCGCCGCGCCGACCGCGACAACACCATTGACATCTACATTTCAGAAGACTACGAAGAGGTGCTGGCTGACGGAACATGGCAACAGTTCTTCACAGAAAAACCCGAAGTACTGACCCGGGAGGAAAAGAAAACCTGGATAGCCCAAAACACCGGCGTATGTCTTGGTTCGGACGCATTCTTCCCCTTCGGCGACAACATTGAACGGGCCCACAACAGCGGAGTGGAGTTTGTGGCACAAGCCGGCGGCAGCGTACGCGATGACAACGTGATAGAAACCTGCGACAAATACGGCATGGCGATGGCCTTCACCGGCATCCGCCTTTTCCACCATTAACACATCACCCGCAAACGCCATATAAAACCATGACGACCGACAACGACGCTGTTTTCTCCTCCGACCTCGCAGCCGAGCCCAAGGCTGCTGAAGGAATCCAGCCCATGCGAAAAGCCTCGACTGAGGAAATATCCCGCGCAATGACGGGAGGAATTGTCTTCAAAGGAAGCAAGCTGAAAGCGCCGGCCCAACAAGCTGGAAAAGTAAAAACCAAGGCAAAGAAAAAAGCCTACATAACCGGAGCACATGGTTCGGGAGCAGCAAAGAAGAAGGCCGACATACGCACACGACGGGCCAACCGCCACAAAAACAAGTGAAACCGGTCTCCGACATACACATTTCAATTGACAACGTCCGGACAAGTGTGATGAGCCATCCCTCCTCACTTGTCCGGGCATGATTTATTCCAGCAAGGCATGTCTAACCAACCCATCCCTTAAACAGGGAGACACGCCTCACTGCCCACATTTGATTTATCGATAAAATCATCTCATTAGTCGATTGACCTGTTAAAAAACATATTCGGAAAGAATTTATCTGCCGGCGAACCCGTATTTTTGCATCCCGTATAGAACCGCCCGCAGCAAAATCTCTTTTTCGCGAGACCGGCTCGGCGGAAGTGAAACAGTATAGTACTCTCAAGGTAATTATTTTTATGAAAAAACAAAGTCAGATGACACCGTCAGGGAAAAACTCCCTGATAGAACGCCACACAGAAATCATCATACACATCTGCATTTGGATTTACGTGTTCGCCTCTCCACTGGTATTCCGGCTAGGCAAAGACAGCATTGACTGGATAAGATATCTGCAACAATTATATTTCCCGATAACATCATGCGTCATTTTCTACCTCAACTACGTCTGGCTGGTACCCAAATACGCACTCGGAAAAAAACACAATCGGTTTATAGTCATCAATCTGGCCATTGTCATCCTGATGATCATCGGCCGTGATTATTACGAGGCACTGCTTCCGCCATCCGAAACAATGCTCCGCAGACTATCCCACAGCCCCAAGCATTTGAAAAAGCCATCCCCCTTTGTCATTACCTTCATGCAGGTGCGCAACGCCGTATCGCTGATGTTCATCGCTCTGGTGGCCTTGACCATCAGGCTCAGCCTGCAATGGCACAAGGCGGAATCAGCACGACGAAAGGCGGAATTTGAACGTCAGGAAGCGGAACTGCAAAACATCAAGAACCAAATAAACCCGCACTTCCTGCTCAACACACTCAACAACATCTATGCACTCACAACCTTTGACGCCGAACGGGCGCAAAAGGCCATACAGGAACTCAGCCAACTGCTCAGATATGTCCTTTACGAAAACCAGTCGGCATTCGTAGACCTGCGGAAAGAAGCCGATTTCCTCAAAACATACACCGCACTGATGCGCATCAGACTGACCGACATTGTAGACGTGCAACTAAACATTTCACTTCCAAAGGACACAGACGTTAAAGTCGGTCCGCTCATCTTCATATCACTCGTAGAGAATGCCTTCAAACATGGTATAAACCCGACAAAACCCAGTTTCATCCACATAGACCTGACAGCTACCCCAAAGGGGAAAATAGAATTCATCTGCACCAACAGCAATCACCCCAAAAGCAGCGATGACAAAACTCCCGGCGGCATAGGCCTGCAACAAGTAAGAAAACGGTTGGAACACACTTATGCCGGCCGATATACATGGGTATACGGCATCACACCGCAAGACAACACAATTTACAAATCTGCCATAACCATTGAACCAACCTTATAACAAGTACCATCATGACACTCACTTGCGCCATTGTCGACGACGAACCTCTGGCTGTCAAACTCCTTGAGACGTATGTACAGAAAACGCCATTGCTGCAGCATTGCGGCAGCTACTCCAGTGCCGTGGAAGCCATGAGCGGCCTGCGCGAACACCCGGTGAACATTCTATTCCTCGACATACAAATGCCGGAACTCAACGGCTTGGAATTTGCCCAGATGCTGGATGCCGAAACCCGTATTGTATTCACTACGGCTTTCAGCCAATACGCCATAGACGGCTATAAAGTCAATGCTATCGATTATCTCCTGAAACCTATCAGTTACACGGATTTTCTGGCGGCTACCCACAAAGCAGCCGAGTGGTTCTCGCGCGGGACTGGCATTGCCGTCCCCCAACCTAAGGAAGACACCATCCCTGCCGCCACTACCGATGCTTTTTTCATCAAAAGCGATTACAAAATCCTTCGCATACGTTTTGATGACATCCTCTATGTGGAAGGACTCAAGGATTATGTCAAAATATATCTTGAAAGCACACGAAAAGCCGTATTGTCGCTCACGGCGATGCGTGCGGTAGAAAGTTTTTTGCCAACCCCTACCTTCCAACGCATTCACCGTTCATTTATTGTCAACATGAACAAGATCAGTGTTATGGAACGCGGTCAAATTGTGTTTGGAGACAAGCGCCTTCCTATTTCCGACAGCTACAAGGAGCGCATACAGGAATACATTAACAGCCATCTCTTGCAAGGCCGCTGAAGCAAATACGGGGCGGCCTTACCTATGGACTGACCATAACGGGATAAATAATAACTTTTGATTGGAAGCCAAACATGCTGCCATTCAAAAGTTATTTTTATCTTTGCAAAACTAAAGCATAACAAATTCTAAATCCGAACCGACATGAAAAAATTGATCTTGCTATTACTGGCCATTATGCCGTTAGGCTGCATGGCCCAACAAGAAGACAAAACGTCAAAGTATCTGGCAGGCGCAGTACCTGTGAACGAGGCCGGCTTCGTTTACTTCAAAAAGCATTACGAGGTGAAAGGAAAGTCACAGGCCGACATTTATGCGGCCCTACTCCAATATACTCAAAAGGACATCGTGGAAGGAGCAGACCACCTGCCTCAGGCACGCATCACCGAGAGCGATGCAGGTACAGGTACCATTGCCGCGAACATTGAGGAATACCTCTACTTCAAGCGCAAGGCATGGAGCATGGACCGAGTGCGGTTTTACTACCAGCTTATATTCCAAATCAAAGACAGTGGTTTCGATGTGGAGATGCGTAACATACGTTACTTGTACGATGACATCTCCCAGGCACAGACTTACCGTGCGGAGCAATGGATTACGGACAAAGAAGCCCTTAACAAGGCGGGCACAAAACTCTTACGCATACCTGGAAAATTCCGCCGTTTTACTATTGACCGGAAAGATGCGATTTTCCTGGGAGCGGCTAAAGCCACTGGAGCTGTGCGAAAAGTGACGCGCACGGTAGAGGTGGAAGAGGAGGTGACAGAGTGATTTCCAACTCCCCTCTGCCGCCCCGCATAGGCAGAGAAATACGGACTGTCCAAGCGATGATACGCCTTTATTGTCGGGCATATCATCGCTTGTCTTTTTCTGCAGACAATGGCCTTTGCCCCGAATGCCGGCAAGTGGCGGAATACGCAGAAAAACGACTGATGAACTGCCGCTTCGGAAGCGGTAAGCAGACTTGCCAGCACTGTCCCGTCCACTGCTACAGACCCGACATGCGCAAAAAAATCCGCCTTGTAATGCGCTATGCCGGTCCCCGCATGATTTTCCGACATCCTGCCATGGCATTCAGACACCTATGGGATAACAAGAGGAAGTGAAACATCTCGAACTTTCTTTATACCGACAGCAGCGGTTATGACGTTAGGACTTTAACATTTTTAACTTCCGACAACACTTAGAGGCGCTAAAAAATAGGTTTGAAACTATACTGTGAAAAAAATCCGTATCGGAATTTCAACTCGAATACTTGGAATTTAAATTGCAATACGGAGATTTTTCAGGAAAAACAAGATGGAAAACGGCTGTAATATGGCCTGAAAACACTGAAAGAGCGGGACTTCCTAATGGAAAGTCCCGCTCCGCTATACAAATATACAACATTTTCTACACAAAAGCAAATAGTGTTAAAATTCCTCTTTCAGGATTTTTGCCTCCGTAGGACCATTAATCTGCTCTTCCGGAAAATGGTGACACAGAGCAATAAGAAAAACTGTCCGGAGCAGTCAAAACTGATCCTATACCGATATCTTCCCCCTGCTATGCCTGCATAAATCACGTTATCGGGCCACAGCATATTCCGGCATGTCTTATACTTCAACAAAACACATTATTGGCCATGATAAAAATAATACCACCAATAAGTATCTCCATATTCACGCCTCAGAAGATTGCTGCGTTGTTCCCTCCGAGATATTGAGCGGCCTTTTTCCTTGAAGTCCAAATAATTCGCCGTTATATTGGCATTCTCATAAATGACTGAAGGATTGGGATGGATGCGGTTATAAAGTATAAGTGCTTCGGCATAATGGGCAGGCAAAGCCGCAGTGTCGGAAATGACATAGAACTGCTGCAGTTCTGTGGCAAAACGTTCCAATTGCTTATCCAGCAGCAGGGCACAAAGATAGTAGTCTCCTGCAGCCCCATCTGAATGCCGTTTGGCCGCTACAGCCAAATAATCGGTCGGAGACTGCTTGCCATCATACGGGGGAACACCGAGCAAACGGTAGAGACTGTCGGACGAAAAGAGTAAGGACAAACTGTCTGACGGCAACAACAGCAACGAACGGCTACCGCTGTTTTCCGGCAAAGGAAAATGAAACAATTGGTCTCCCAAACTTTTTGCGATTTTTCCCATGGCATAAGCACGCATCGCCGTGAGATACTGCGTGGTAGCCAAAGATGTTTTTCCCACTTCCAGAGCTTCATGGTAATGTCCGGCGCGGAGCAGGCGAGCTGTCTGAACTTCATAACGGTATACATCCTTACTATTGCCCATCGCTCCCATATAAAATACAAGCAGGAAAAACAGGAGAATTTGCCCAAACCACGATGCAGCCTTCAAAGGCCGCACCACAACATTTTCATGACGAAACGATTCCATGACAGCCATCACATACCAGGCAAATGCAAGCACGGACGTGACTATGACGGCAAACAAGGATACACCTGAGACAAAGGAAGTGAGCAGCACAAGGGCTGCTGTTGAAGGAAAAAAAGTGAGCAAAAAACAAGACTGGCGGAAACGGGTGAAGCGCTGTACCAAACGCTGTAGGAGCAGCAGCAGGCCAGTGAGCACCAATGAACCAACCAAGGGGGAATAGGCTGTCATGCCATCAGACAAATGAAGTTGCGTCAATGACAATGTGGCGTCAAACGTAAAATAAAGACACAACATCCAGATGGCCCCAAAGGCCAGAGAAAACAAGAATTGCCACTTTTTCTGCATACCTGTTGTCTTATTTTATTATTCTGTTTTACACAGATTATCAATGGTTTATAAAAATCCTCATAGCAACGGTTTCCGGACTCTTCTGAAACAGTCCTGATAACCGTTGCTGAAATCTATTGAGTCATCATTATTTATAAATTTTCAATCCTGTTGATCTTCACGCCGCAAAACCAATGCTGAACGGGCCGGAATGTAAAGCTTCAGCCATCCTTTCGCATCCGGTTTAAGCACCGGATCGAAATTGGTAAAATGCGCAATGCTGTCATCTACAAAACCGTTACCGCCATAGTTAACTGCATCGGTATTAAGTACCGTAACGTATTTACCCTCCGGAACCATGAATCCATAATCGGTAAAACTGCGCGTAGGACTGAAATTGAATACAAAAATCAAGGCTCCACGGCTGTAGGCCAGAACCTGATCGCCATCGTTATGCCATATTTCCTGCACAGGAAGCTTTTCAATAGCTTTCACGCTCTTGAGCACTCTCAACATGTCACGGTCGAAATCACCCAAATAATGATAGCACAAATCCTGATTGTCTACAAGGTTCCACTGGCGCCGGGCATACTTATGGCTCCAGCCGTTGCCCTCACGAGGAAAATCTATCCACTCGGGATGGCCGAACTCATTGCCCATAAAATTCAAATAACCGCCATTGATGGTCGAAGCCGTTGCTAGACGTATCATCTTGTGTAAGGCGATGCCGCGGTCTGCGGTATAATTCTGGTCGCCCTTACGGAAATGCCAGTACATATCGGCATCAATAAGACGGAAAATGATGGTCTTATCGCCGACCAGAGCCTGATCGTGACTCTCGCAATAGGATATGTTACGTTCATCGGCACGACGGTTGGTCAGTTCCCAGAAAATACTGCTGGGCTTCCAGTCTTCATCGCGACACTCTTTGATGGTTTTTATCCAATAATCGGGAATGTTCATAGCCATGCGATAATCAAAGCCATAGCCGCCGTCTTTAAAAGATGCGGCCAAGCCGGGCATACCGCTCACTTCCTCGGCAATGGTAATGGCGCGGGGATTGACCTCATGGATGAGCAAATTGGCCAAAGTGAGATAGCAAATGGCATTATCGTCCTGATGACCGTTGAAATAATCTCCATACCCGCCAAAAGCCTCTCCCAGGCCATGGCTGTAATAGAGCATGGAAGTGACACCATCAAAACGGAATCCGTCAAGCTGAAATTCTGTCAACCAATATTTACAGTTTGAAAGAAGAAAATGTATGACCTCATTCTTTCCATAGTCAAAACAAAGGCTGTCCCACGCCGGATGTTCGTGACGGGCTCCGGGGTAAAAGAACTGATTGGGGTCACCGGCCAGATTGCCCAGCCCTTCCACTTCATTCTTGACAGCATGACTTTGAACCAAATCCATGATGACCGCAATGCCGTTCTGATGGGCTTCATCAATAAGTCGCTTGAGGTCTTCGGGCGTACCGAACCGGCTGGAGGCTGCGAAGAAACTGCTCACATGATACCCGAAACTTCCATAATAGGGATGTTCCTGAAGGGCCATAATCTGCAAACAATTATAACCTTCCTTAATTATACGGGGAAGTACCTTCTCACGGAACTCATTATAAGTACCGACTTTCTCAGCATCCTGTGCCATGCCTATATGGCATTCGTAAATGAGCAATGGGTCACGCTTCGGCCGGAAATTTTTCTTCTTGAAGATATAAGGCTCCTCCAGCTCCCACACCTGTGCACTGAATATTTTAGTCACATCATCCTGTACCACACGCCGGCACCAAGCTGGAATACGCTCCCCTTCTCCGCCATCCCAATAAACCTTCATTTTATAAAGGTCTTTATGGCGCATCGCCTTGGAAGGCAATTTTATTTCCCAATTACCACTGTCACCAACAGGCTTAAGGCGATAGGCTTCATCTTCCTGCCAATTATTAAAATCGCCAATGAGATAAATTTTTGTAGCATTAGGTGCCCATTCACGGAAAATCCATTGACGGGGTGTCTTGTGAAGACCGAAATAAAGATAGCCGCCAGCAAACTCCGACAAGGTGATCTTTCCCCCAGTCAGTTCGTTCAGTTTATGCAATACATGGTCATGACGTCCTTTTATGGCATCGTTAAAAGGCTCGAGCCAGGGATCATTCTTAACGATCTTCAAGCGCATGTCACGCTTCTTGGGTTGACGTTTTGCTGCGGTCTTCATAATGATTTAAGTTTTATGGGAAGAAGAAACCGGTAAAAGTCAATCTTCCCGATGGGTGTATATATTACTTTTTACAGTCTGAAAAATATTTTCAATACGGATTCAGGACAAAAAAGGCCATTAAGCCGTAGCTGCTACGAGAAGAAGAGAATCATTGCACTCGTCCATCTTTGTAAACACCTTTGCGAACCACATTGCCGTTTTTATCATATTCAGTAAAAGCCCCGTCTCGGACACCATCCTTATAATGTCCCTCGAAACGACTGCCGTCTGCAGCTACTTCCTGGGCCCGGCCATGCTTTTTGCCAGCCTTAAAGCCTCCCCGGTATTTCTCACCATTGGCACGGCGCCAGACACCTTCACCATCCATTTGATTATCTTTCCAATTCCCTTCATATTCATCGCCATTCTTCCACTTATACTTGCCAAAGCCATTACGCTTGTTATGACTCCACTGACCGGTATAAGAAGCCGTTCCTTTCCAGATAAAAGTTCCCTGCCCACTCTGCTCGCCAGCTACAAAATGTCCTTTATAAATATCACCATTGGCAAAAGTAAAAACTCCTTCGCCAGTACGCTCACCTTTCAGATAAGCGCCTTCATAAACATCGCCGTTGCGGAATTTATAGATGCCGCGGCCTTCCTGAACATCATTTTTCCAATCACCGCTATAATAATCTCCATCAGGATAAAAGTACACACCTTTGCCATTACGCAGATTATTACTCCACATGCCATCGTACTTAGAACCGTCATTCCAATCAAAGATACCCCGGCCATGTTTTTTATCATCCTGCCATTCACCCTTATAATAAGCTCCGTTTTTGTAAGTATAAGTACCCTGACCATTTCGCACATCCTCTTTCCAGTTTCCTTCATACTTATCGCCATTATAATAATACATGGTACCAATGCCTTCCTTAAAATCGCGGTACCATAATCCTTCATAGCGGTTATTGTTGAGCGAATAGAAGGTACCGCGTCCATGCTGCTGATCCTGATACCATTGCCCGTCATAGCGTTCACCATCGGCAAATGTATAAATACCCGCCCCATCGCGTTTTCCCTTCACATAGTCGCCTTCATAAACATCGCCGTTTTTAAATTGGGTACGTCCCACCCCGTTGGGTTTACCGTTAAACAAATCACCGGTATAAACCGATCCGTCTTTAAAGGTATAAGAACCCACTTGTATTTTCTGGGCTACTCCCACAGAGGCCAGTACAAAAAAAGCAAGAAGAGAAAATAGTCTATGTTTCATGGAGAGTTTTAATTAAAGATAATGGTGATCGTCAGCTGCGCCGGTTTATAAAATTCTCAGCACGCAGCAAATCTTCAGGAGTGTCAATTCCTATTGTGTCCACTTCGGTGTAACCTACTTTTATACGCAATCCGGCTTGGAGCCAACGCAACTGTTCCAGCGATTCGGCTATTTCCAACTGTCCTTGCGGCATCGCACATATATCGTGCAACACGCTGGTGCGATAGGCATAAAGTCCAATATGTTTGTAATAAGTATGGTGGGCGAGCCACTTTTCACAAGGAACATTCCTTAAGAAGGGAATAACGGAACGGCTAAAATACAAAGCATTGTCGTTCTCATCGACAACCACCTTGGGACTATTCGGGTTATTCAAAGCCTCCCATCCGTCAGCCTCGGAGTAAGGCTTGACAAGTGTGGCTATCTGTGTAGCCTCATCATCAAAGCATTTCATGACACTTTCAAGTTGAGATGCTGCGATAAAAGGCTCATCTCCCTGTACATTAACCACGACATCGGGTTGCACCTCGAGCTTATCTATGACCTCACAACAGCGGTCTGTTCCACTCTTATGCTTGTCGCTTGTCATAACGACATTACCGCCAAAATCTTTTACGGCATTAAAAATACGCTCATCATCGGTAGCCACGCATAAGTCGGTAAAGACCCGGCGTACACGTTCATAAACATGCTGTACTATAGGTTTACCTCCAAGTAGTGCCAAAGGTTTTCCCGGAAATCTCGTTGAAGCATACCGGGAGGGTATGATTGCCAAAAAATCCATATTCAACATTAAAATAGCGTTTATAATTCAAGGGAGACGTTTTACGCCCATACGCAGAAATCAAAATACACCTGTCGTAAACGGCACATTGCGTTTTGTCACAGTCTATTCAAAATACTGCTCGGCATCCTTAGGAGTGTCCGGCTCCTCATGCAAATCCTGATTACCGTCATCATCCAAGTCTGGCAAATCCGACTCTTCTATCTTGGGTATGTAAAATTTTTCGTCTTCGGAATATCCCAAGGCCCTGTCTTTGTAGACCTTCTTCATATAATAGGCCCAAATGGGCAATGCCGATGCTGCCCCCTGCCCCATTGACGTGGAGTTAAAATGAATGCTGCGTTCTTCGCCTCCCACCCAGCAGGCAGTGATGAGCCGGGGGACACATCCTACGAACCATCCGTCGGAATTGTCATTGGTCGTACCGGTTTTACCGGCTATCTGTCCGCGCAGGTTATATTTATAGCGCAAGCGCCCGCCTGTACCTGAGTCAATAACTCCCATCATCATATCCAACATTTTATAGGAGGTTTGCTCGCTGACAACCTCATTCATCCGCGGGGCAAACTCCGTGATGACATTGCCGTGGCTGTCTTCAATACGCGTTACCAGCAAAGGAGCACAACGAATGCCTTTATTGACAAAGGCCGTATAAGCGCTGGCCATTTCGCCCACCGTAATCTCACAGGTTCCCAGGCAAAGCGCCATCGAAGGCATTATCTGGTTATTGGCCACTCCGAATTCATGCAAATAATCGGTGAGGCGTGTGCCAGTGGGGTCAATCTGATACATCAGTCCGGCCGTAACCCAGTTATTGGACTGGCTCAATCCCCATTTGAGGGTGACATGTTCGCCATAGCGTGCCCGACTGCCGTTACGCGGCGTCCATCCGCCATAGCTGCGCTGTTCATTAAGTATGGTCGAGTTGGGCGAATAGCCGTCCTCCATTGCCATCGTATAGACAAAAGGTTTCATAGTTGAACCTACCTGCCTGCGTCCGACCAAAGCCATATCATACTGGAAGTGCGTATAATCCAGCCCCCCCACATAAGCCTTTACATGACCATTGGAGGGATCGACCGACACCAATCCCGAGCGCAAAAACGATTTATAATAGCGGATAGAGTCCATCGGTGTCATTTCAGTGTCCCTCTCGCCCTGATAGGTAAAGACAGTCATCGGTACGGGAGTGTTAAAGGCCCGCTCGATTTCTTTTTCAGAGGCTCCAGCCTGCTTCATTGCCCGATAGCGATCGCTTTGGCGCATGGATTTCCTGAGCAGACGGTCAACATCGGCCGCTTTCAAGTTTCCGGCATAAGGGAAGTTACGGGAAGAGCCTTTCTGCTTCTCAAACTGTTTCTGCAAATAAAGGCCCACGTGGCCGCGCATAGCTTCCTCGGCATAGCGTTGCATACGCGAGTCGATGGTTGTATAGACCTTCAGTCCATCGGTATAGATATCATAAGGAGTACCGTCTTTCTTCAGATTCTTGTTACACCAGCCATAAAGCGGATCGTTTTCCCACGACAGGGAGTCAGAATAGAATTGTGCCGACTGCCATTCCCTATAATTCTTCCTGTCAGGTTTCTTGGCCATCATGATCCGCCTCAAATACTCGCGCAAATAAGTACCCTCGCCATTCTTATGGTCCACGCGCCTAAACTTCAGTTCCAAAGGTTGCGCGCTCAGGCTGTCACAACCGGCCTGTGTCAGATAACCGGCCTTAACCATCTGCTGCAATACCACGTTGCGCCGTTTGCGACACCGTTCAGGTTCGCGCACGGGATTATAATAAGACGGATTCTTGCACATTCCCACCAAAGTGGCGCATTCGTTAACCGTCAAGTCCTTAGGATGCTTGCTGAAATACACCTGAGCCGCCGTTTTTATGCCCACGGCGTTATGCAGAAAATCAAAATAATTCAAATAAAGCGTCATGATCTCCTCTTTGGTATAAAAGCGCTCCAACTCAACGGCTATCACCCATTCAATGGGCTTCTGCAACAGGCGCTGGGTTGTGCTTTCCGCAGCAGAGGAATAAAGCTGCTTGGCCAACTGCTGCGTGATGGTGCTGCCGCCGCCGGCTTCTTGATGGCGCAAAAGCCCGCGCTTGACAACAGCCCGCCCCAAAGCGCGGACATCAATGCCCGAATGCTCATAGAAACGGACATCTTCCGTAGCGATGAGCGCATCAAACATGTCGGGCGAAATACTATCGTAATCAACAAACACCCGGTTTTCATTGCGTGACCACGTTCCCATCACTTTACCATCGGCCGTATAAACTTGAGAGGCATACCGGCTGATGGGGCTTTGCAACTCATCGAGCGGAGGCATATAACCAATCCAACCTTCGTGAATACCATAAAAGCCGAGTGTGACCAAAAGCACCACCAGCCCGAAAAAGCTCCAGATTATAACGACAAATATTTTTCTCATAAAAGTGTTCGACAAAACCCTCCCTGAAATTGTCCGAAAGGATTTTCACAACCAGTTCCCGCACAATTCTGAAAGGTTATTCCTGCTAAACGGTCTGGACATTCACCTAATGTGGTCCGCAACCATATCAGTTGCAAACTTACACAAAAGTTTTGGATAGTAAACATTACATAACGAGTTTAATTTTTGTTCAGTTAAATTAAACGCCATCCCACGTCCCGGCAGACAAAGACCTTTTCCTATTTCCGGTTCCGATCACCGTCAGTTTTCCCAACAGCGCATTTTAACACTATTTGCTTTTGCTCGCCAAATGTCGTATATTTGCAACAGCGGAGCGGGACTTTCCACAGGGAAGTTCCGCTTTTTCAATGTTTTTCAAGCGTATTTACAGAGATTTCAGCCGTATTTTCCCATCAAAATCCCCGTATCGGAATTAAAATTCCAAGTATTCGAGTTGAAATTCCGATACGGACTTTTCACACGACAACCGATACAACCTATACTTTAACACTTGAGAATGTAACGGAAAGTTAAAAATGTTAAAGCTAAACTTCCGGCCAATATCTCCCGGAAACGCCATCCGCCTGTAGCAAACGACCGAAAAAGCCCAGCGCGACATACAGGAAACACTTACTAAAACACGTTTTCCGCCTTCACAAGAAACCCGTTGGGTCATCCATACCCCCAACAACATGTTGCCGCCTGACGGATTTTCAGAATCAATCCTGACAGGCGGCAACATTATCATGCCATTATTCTCATTCAGGCCAACGGCCAGCCGGCATCCTTGCCGGCTACAGTCCGCTTATTCCTCCCAACCCAAAGCACTGGCGCCGAGCACAGCTGCTTCGCTGCCATTGAGAGAAGAGATCAGGAGTTTGGTATGCCCCTTGAAGTTGCGCAACACATTAGCCTCATAAGCCTCTCGCAGAGGTGCCATGAGATATTCGCCGGCCTTGGTCAGCCCGCCGAAGAACACAAACGCCTCAGGAGTGCTGAATGTGGTAAAATCAGCACAAGCCGTACCAAGCAGACGTCCGGTACGCTCAAAGACCTCTAGAGCCAGCTTGTCACCTTTCTCTGCGGCCACAAAAGCATCGTAGGAGGTGATATCCTCAGGATTCAGTTCACGCAACAAAGACGGTTCCGATGATTTTTCAAGAACCTCACGCACCGTACGGGCCACTCCCGTTGCCGAACAATAGGTTTCAAGGCAGCCGCTCCGGCCACAGCCACAAGAGCGGCCTGCCGATGTATGGTCAATAACAAAATGTCCCAGTTCACCGGCAAAGCCGTCGGAACCATAAACCACCTTTCCATCCACCACGATACCGGACCCTACGCCTGTGCCGAGTGTGATCATTATGAAATTCTTCATGCCGCGCGCCACACCATAGGTCATCTCACCCATGGCAGCGGCATTGGCATCGTTTGTCACACGCACAGGAATGCCCAAAGCATCTTCAAAAAGCTGGGCGATAGGGACCATACCTTTCCAAACCAGGTTGGCCGCATCTTCAATATTGCCGGTATAGAAATTGGCATCGGGGGCACCGATACCCATACCTCTGATTTGAGAGATACCGCCGACCTGATCCAAAATGGGCTGTAAAGCCTCAGCGGCCGCTTTCACATAATCCTTAACATCAGGATAAGCCGAAGTTTTGATGGCAGTCTGCGCCTTTATGGTACCGCGCTGGTCAACGATTCCGAAAACCGAATTGGTACCACCCATGTCCAGCCCTATGACAAAGGGCTTTTCGTTGATTGAATTATTGCTTAATTCCATGGTTTCTGTTATTTTATGATTTAAGTAATGTTTGATTATTCAGAAATAATGACCCAACAAAATTACATATAAAAATCAAACTCATGTATTCTGATACACTTTTTTTACACTAATTCCTCAAAAAGAGACCGCCTCAAACTCATTAACGGAGGAAAAAGGATAGCGAAAAATTTCTTTTTCTCACAAAAAATTACGAATTTTGCGGCTAAATGGAATACGTAGGCGAAATTCTCATATTCATCCTGAAAGGCATCATAATCGGCATTGTGGCTTCAGCGCCCATGGGACCGGTAGGTATTCTCTGCATCCGGCGTACAGTTAAGAAAGGACGTCTTTACGGCCTGGTTACAGGGGCCGGCGCTGCCATAAGCGACCTTCTGTATGCACTGCTGACAGGCTATGGTTTGGCACTTATCTCCCCCTTGACGGAAGAAGGTAATGTTTTCTGGGTAAAGATAGCCGGCAGCATTATGCTGGCAGCATTTGGCGTATATATGTACCGAACGGGGCCACGCGTGAAAAAACATCCGGAATCGGGTACAAAAGGCTCATTGCTACGCAATTTCGTCACTTCTTTTTTCATTACTCTCTGCAACCCCGCCATCATTTTTCTTTTTCTGGCGCTGTTCAATATGCTTGCCCCTTTTGCCGGCGCGGGCGACCCTGTGGAAATGACCGCAGGATATGCCTCCATCGTAGGAGGCGCCATGCTTTGGTGGCTAGGACTGACTTACGTCATTAACAAAATGAGCAATAACTTCGGAGACAAGGGCGTACAGAGGCTCAACCGCATTGTGGGCATCCTGGTTTTGTTCTTTGCACTGATTTACGCTCTGATGACTATATGTAACATATCATTCGTCGGCTAAGGCCGACTTTTGTGTTAGAACAGGGTTCACTTCAACACCATGATTATTGCAAACCAACTCAAAAAGAAAAACAGGGCGGAATTCTTGTTGTATCTCTGGCAGGTGGAAGACATCATCCGCGCCTACAGTTGCGACTTTGACCGACTGAACGAGAACTATCTGTCACAATTCAAGCTGGACGGAGCCATTGCACAAGAGACCCGGAAATGGTATGCCGACTTGTGCGACATGATGCGGTCGGAAGGTGTAGCCGGAAAAGGACATCTGCAAATCTGCAAGAATATCCTGCAAGATTTAGGCGAACTTCATGCCCGACTCCTGAATTCCGATAAATTCCCTTACTACCGCGAAATGTACTATAAGGTACTTCCCTATATTGTGGAACTCAGGGGAAAGGGTGGACATGAACAGGAACCGGAACTGCAAACCTGCTTCGATGTTCTGTACGGTGTCATGATGCTGCGCCTGCAAAAGAAAGAAATTTCGGAAGCCACGGCAAAAGCCGCAGCAGATGTATCTGTCATGTTGGGGCAACTATCAGATTACTATTTCAAAGACAAAGACACTCCTATAGAATTCTGAGAAATGAAAATACCACACGACCGGTTGGTACCTGATGGTCACAATCTCTGTGCCATCCACTGAAAAAGCATCTTTATTCTCTGCCACCAGTCATAAAAATCAGTCTAATGAAAAATATTCTTGTAACCGGTTGTAACGGACAATTGGGTAATGAACTCCAGCGCCTCGCCCCAAAATATGAAAACACCTGCCGTTTCTTTTTTACGGACGTAAACCAACTGGACATCACCGACCGTGAAGCTGTATGCAACTTCGTTAAGGACAATAATACGGAGCTCATCGTCAACTGCGCTGCCTTTACGGCCGTAGACAAGGCGGAAAGCCAACCAGAACTATGCGAACTTCTCAATCAGACAGCTCCCGGATATTTGGCAGAAGCCGCCAGCGAGGTTGGCGGAACTATCATACAGGTTTCGACGGACTACGTATTTGACGGCTATTCATGCAAACCTTACAAAGAAGACGACTCTACCAATCCGCAAACGGTATACGGCCGCACAAAACTGGCCGGCGAAGAGAGTGTTATCCGTCAGTGTGCCGGTTCTATGGTTATCCGGACAGCCTGGCTTTACTCTTCTTTTGGCAATAATTTTGTTAAAACCATGCTCCGGCTCGGACGCGAACGTGAAGAACTCGGAGTGGTGTTCGACCAAATAGGCTCACCGACTTATGCCCGCGACCTGGCACAAACAATAATAACGGCTATAGAACAAGGCATCGTCCCAGGCGTTTATCACTACACAAACGAAGGCGCCTGTTCGTGGTATGATTTCACCAAAGCCATCCATCACCTGGCCGGTATAGAAAACTGCCGCGTACGGCCGATTCACACTGAAGAGTATCCCGTTCCGGCCGCACGCCCCCATTTCTCGGTTTTAGACAAGACTAAAATCAAATCCGTTTATGATTGCGACATTCCCTGGTGGGAAGACAGTTTGAAAGATTGCCTTAAAGAATTATGATAAAAACGGAGGAGAAAGTCGGATAGCGGGCTAAAGAACGTGCATCGCAATAAGGTTGTCGCAGGCATGCTTCGGAGCATCATTTTCGGAACAGCCCCAAAAACGTCTCCTCTGGCAATTGGGCCAAGCGCCGTCATCGATGCCGACATACTATACACATTACAAAAAACAACAGAAGAAGATAGACAACAACTCGTATGAATCCTGAAATAGAACGAAGAAGAACATTTGCCATCATTTCCCATCCCGATGCCGGTAAGACTACTCTGACTGAAAAGTTGCTTCTTTTCGGCGGACAAATTCAAGTAGCCGGTGCGGTAAAGAGCAATAAAATTAAAAAGACGGCAACATCGGACTGGATGGAAATAGAAAAACAACGTGGTATTTCCGTTACGACCTCAGTCATGGAATTTGACTATGAAGGCTATAAAGTCAATATTCTCGACACTCCGGGCCACCAGGATTTTGCAGAAGATACTTTCCGTACACTTACTGCCGTAGATTCTGCCATTATTGTAGTAGACAGTGCAAAAGGTGTGGAAATGCAAACCCGCAAGCTTATGACTGTCTGCCGTATGCGCAAAACTCCGGTGATCATCTTCATCAACAAAATGGACCGCGAAGGAAAAGATCCTTTCGACTTGCTTGACGAAGTTGAGGAAGAACTTCAAATTAAAGTACGCCCGCTTTCATGGCCAATCAATCAGGGCATGCGTCTCAAAGGCGTCTATAATATTTATGAGCAGCAACTGAACCTCTTCACCGCTGACAAACAAAAAGTAACGGAAAAAGTGGCTGTCGACATCAACAGTTCCGACCTGGAACACCATGTGGGAGAAGCTGATGCCACCAAGTTACGCGAAGATCTGGAACTGGTCGAAGGCGTATATCCGGAATTCAACACAGAAGACTATCTGGCTGCAGATGTCGCACCGGTATTTTTCGGATCTGCCCTCAACAACTTCGGCGTAAAAGAACTGCTGGACTGCTTTGTTAAAATAGCCCCCAATCCACGCCCCACACAGGCAGAAGAACGCGAGGTTACTCCCGATGAACAAAAATTCACAGGCTTTATTTTCAAAATAACCGCTAACATAGACCCCAACCACCGGTCGTGCATCGCATTCTGCAAAGTCTGCTCCGGAAAATTCCAACGTAACGCCCCCTACTTGCATGTTAGAAACGGAAAGACCGTACGTTTTTCCTCTCCCACACAATTCATGGCACAACGGAAGAGTACCATAGACGAGGCATGGCCGGGCGATATAGTAGGCTTGCCGGACAACGGAATATTCAAAATAGGCGACACACTGACCGAAGGCGAAATACTGCATTTTAAAGGACTGCCCTCATTCTCACCTGAAATGTTCAAATACATCGAAAATGCAGACCCGATGAAAACCAAACAACTCAACAAGGGTATAGAGCAACTCATGGACGAAGGTGTAGCCCAGTTGTTTGTCAACCAGTTTAACGGAAGAAAAATCATCGGAACAGTAGGCCAATTACAATTTGAAGTTATCCAATATCGTTTGGAAAACGAATACAATGCCAAATGCCGTTGGGAACCGTTAAACCTCTACAAAGCATGTTGGATAGAAAGCGACAATTCTGTGGAATTAGAGAATTTCAAAAAGCGCAAATACCAGTACATGGCCAAAGACCGTGAGGGACGCGATGTTTTTCTGGCAGACAGCGGTTATGTACTGCAAATGGCGCAACAGGACTTTGAGCACATCAAGTTTCACTTTACAAGTGAATTCTAAATGAAAATTTCTCAGTTTTCATGGCGCAAAGCGTTGCCTGAGGATTTACCCCGTATTCATGACATTATAGAACAAGCAAAGCAACAAATGCTGCGTGAAGGCAAACAGCAATGGAATGAATATTATCCGGCATTAACCGACTTGCAAGAAGATGTCAGTTCAAAACATGGATATGTACTTTGTCAGGAAAACGGATTGCCGATAGCTTATGGCGCTGTAATTATCGGAAAAGAGCCGGCATACAACAATCAGGAATGTCAATGGCTCAGCATTGCAACACCATATATCGTAGTACACCGACTCGCGGTAGCAGATGAAGTCAGGAATAAAGGAATAGGCACGCACTTCATGTTGGAAGTAGAACAAATGGCTGTTAAAAATGGCATTGCCAGTATAAGAATAGACACTAATCATGACAATGGGCACATGCTGCGCCTACTTGCCCGACTAAAGTTTACCCGCTGCGGAAACATTCATTACCCCAAAGGTGGTACACGCATTGCTTTTGAGAAGACCATAGCCCAACAATAATAAGATACCAATCATGGCAGAAAAGTTCCAACGTATTTCAGATAAAGAACTTTCTCTTTTGCGTCAATATCGTGAAGATATCAAACAGGCAGTAGAAGTTATGAACCAAGGTGGGATTATTCTATACCCTACGGACACGATCTGGGGTATTGGATGCGATGCCACAAACGAAACAGCAGTACGCCGTATTTTTGAAATTAAACAAAGGGCGGATTCCAAAGCTCTCATTACCTTAGTTGACAGTGAAGCTAAAATTCCCTTTTATGTGAAAGATGTCCCTGATGTTGCCTGGGATTTAATAGAATGCACAGAGAAACCTCTGACAATCATTTACGATCACGGCCGCAATCTTGCCGCCAATCTGATAGCAGAGGACGGAAGTGTCGCCATTCGGGTAACACGTGAGACTTTCAGCCGCGAACTTTGCATGCGTATGAAACGGGCTATAGTCTCAACATCCGCCAACATCAGCGGTAAACCTTCGCCCCAATATTTCAACGATATCTCAGAAAATGTGAAACAAGCCGTTGATTATATATGTACATCACGCCAGCAGGAAAAGGAGATACGATGTGCTTCCAGTATAATAAAATTAAGTGAAGGAAGCCTTATAAAAATCATACGCGAATAGATTGAGTTACATTTTATCCCGCAAAATTCCGTGTTCACGAACAATTGGAATTCATTAACAACACGCCAAATCCATTACTTATGGGACTAGAACAAATACAAGATAAAGACGGACTATCTGCTGAGGGCAAAACGTTTTCAATGTTTGTATCTTATTTATCACAAGCCCTCAGCCCGCGGCAGTTCATCTTGCTTCTTAGTTTCATAGTTGGTGTTGGAGCAGCCTTAGCCGCACAACTTCTGAAGTGGCTCATTCACAAGATAGAGATTCTACTGACGTCCCAATTCGATGTGACAAGTTCAAACTGGCTGTTTCTTGTTTATCCGGTTATCGGTATTTTTCTCACTGCCATTTTTATAAAATACATAGTCCGCGATGATATCGGACATGGTGTTACCAAAATTCTCTACGCCATATCACGTCGCCAAGGGCACATTCGTCGTCACAACTGCATTACAAGCGTATTGGCCTCAGCTCTGACAATTGGTTTCGGTGGTTCTGTAGGAGCCGAATCTCCAATAGTATTAACCGGATCAGCCATAGGTAGTGATTTAGGACGTATTTTCAGGCTAGACCACAAGACGCTTATGCTGTTAATCGGTTGCGGAGCCTCCGGAGCCGTTGCCGGTATATTTAAAGCCCCTATTGCAGGACTGGTATTCACTCTTGAGGTTTTAATGATTGATCTTACCATGGCCTCTCTGCTGCCTCTGTTGGTTTCGTGCCTTACAGCTACTTGCATCACCTATGCGCTGACAGGCAGCGATGCCATGTTTGCCTTCAATTTGTCTGAACCCTTTTCCGTCAACCGTGTCCCGACATCTATTTTATTAGGTATATTCTGCGGTCTCATTTCTCTTTATTTCACACGCACTATGAACGCCTTTGAAAAAGTATTTGTCAAATTAAAAAACCTATACATTAAACTGGCGCTCGGCGGAAGCGTATTAGCCTTGCTCATTTATTTCTTCCCTCCCCTTTATGGTGAAGGCTATGCCACCATTTCAACACTCGTAGGCATGACCGGCAACGGAGAAGCCGAAACAGTACTTAATAATTCTCTATTCTACGGGCATCCGGAATATTTACTGCTCTTCCTTGGACTTATCATTGTGTTCAAGGTCTTTGCCACTACCGCCACAAACGGTGGCGGCGGTTGCGGAGGAACCTTTGCTCCCAGTTTGTTTTTAGGTTGTATCGGCGGGTTTGTCTTCTCACGAATATGGAATCAACATGAACTGTTAGGCATACACGTTCCTGAAACGAATTATGCCTTACTTGGAATGGCAGGTGTCATGAGCGGTGTTTTCCACGCCCCGCTTACCGGTGTTTTTCTCATAGCGGAACTCACTGGCGGTTACGCTCTGTTTATTCCTCTGATGATTGTATCAGTAGCTTCATATTTGACCATCAACGCTTTTGAGCCACACAGCATATACTCCATGCGTCTGGCCCGCAATGGTGAACTCTTGACTCACCACAAAGACCGTTCCATCTTGACACTGATGACACTCGATGCCATTGTTGATAAAGAACGTCCGCGCCTCACACCCAAAATGAACTTAGGACAAGTAGTTCAAGCAGTTTCGGCCAGCAAATCACTTCACTTTGCAGTGACAGATAGAAAAGGCGCTCTGCTTGGCGTTATCAACCTCAACAAAATCCGTAAATTCATATTCCGCAGCGAACTTTATCGTATGTACAACGCCGAGCAGCTCATGGAATATCCCCCCATTATTTTGCACACAGATGATTCGATGTCCACAGTCATGGACAAATTTCAAAGTTGTGCATCCGGCACACTTCCCGTGCTGAAACCGGATGGAACCTTCATAGGTTTCGTTTCACGCACGCGGTTGTATGCTTCTTACCGGCAAATCATGAAAGATTTTTCAGAGGAATAAATTCCAATAAACATCCTGCTCAAAAGCATTGGAACATCAACATCTTCCTGCGGAATTTCTATGGAATAAACTTTATCATCTTCATAAAAACACCAATCATGACTAAAGAAGAACTTCGCATCATATATATGGGTACGCCCGACTTTGCTGTTGAACCCTTAAAATTATTAGTTGCCGGCGGCTATAACATTGTAGGGGTTGTAACCATGCCCGACAAACCTGTCGGCCGACATCAAACTGACTTGACGGCCTCACCGGTCAAACAATATGCCATATCCCAAGGACTCAAAGTGCTGCAACCAGAAAAACTGAAAAATCCAGAGTTTCTGGAAGAGTTGAAATCACTCAAGGCCGACCTGCAAATCGTGGTTGCTTTCAGAATGCTACCTGAAGCAGTATGGGCCATGCCACGCTTGGGAACATTCAACCTCCATGCTGCCCTGTTGCCACAATACCGTGGCGCAGCCCCCATCAACTGGGCCATCATCAACGGTGACACACAAACCGGCATAACTACCTTCTTTCTTGATCAAGAAATAGATACAGGAAATGTCATACAGCGCGTGCCTGTACCTATCCTCGACACTGACAATGCGGAAGACGTACACGACAAACTGATGGTTCTAGGTGCCAATCTTGTCATAGAAACCGTCGACAACATTCTTGCCGATAACATCAAACCTATTTCTCAAAGCGAATTGGTTACAGATGAGCCTCTACGTCCGGCTCCCAAAATTTTCAAAGAGACCTGTCGGATCAATTGGAGCAAAGGGGTCAAAAGCACCTACGACTTCATTCGTGGTTTGTCCCCCTATCCTGCCGCATGGACAGAAATGGAATACGCAAACCGGCGCAACGTGCTCAAAATCTATGCGGCTGAAAAAGAATTCTGTGAGCCTGAGTACCCCACAGGCACATTAACCACCAACGGCCGCAACGAACTGAAAGTAGCTCTCAGCGACGGTTATCTACATCTGAAAACCTTACAACTGGCCGGCAAGAAACGCATGGAAGTTACTGATTTCCTACGCGGTTTCCATGCTGAAGGCCCGTTACGAGTAATATAATTAACAAGTCCCATGAAATCAAGGAAAGCCGTTATCGGAGGAGGAATCATTTTAGCGATAATACTATATAGTATTATTATATACTGCCACATAGGCAGTACTCCCGAAAAACTTTGGCTACACCGTTGCAATTCTATAGAAAAACTCTGTGAATTTCATGCAGACTACCCCAATATCGAAGTCGATATTGTATTCCGTAAAAACGGTTCTTTTGATGTGACACACGATGCCGACACCACGTTCAATCAAACCATCGATGAATATTTCGCCTATGCGAACAAAAATAAGACCAGAATTTGGCTGGACATTAAAAATCTGACCACAGAAAATGCCGCCGCTCTCCATGCCCGTCTTGACAGTCTTTGCCGCCGGTACGATATATCCCGACAGCAACTCATTGTCGAAGGCCCATCGTCCGATGCTCTTTCGCTCTTCACAGAAGACCAATATTATACCTCCTATTACGTTCCTTACGACAAGCCGTCGCGATTGTCCGAAGAGGAAATTCAAAAATGCATGGCTCATCTGCAAACTATAGCTGATAGCCGTAAAGTCCGCGCCCTGTCATTTCCCGGATGGTGGTATGGCACTATCAAAAAACATCTTCAAAGCGACATCGGCCTGCTGACATGGAAACACCGTACCACAGAATTTGAACTGCGCGCCCTGCCTACCAACTGGAAAATGCTGAAAGACCCACAGTTAAAAGTCATATTAGTTAAAGCCAAAGGGCATTTCCACCGATAAGATACCAGCCTGTTTTTTACCTGCATAAGCATCAGAAAAACAAGAACAAGTTTTTCCATAGCCATTTCTCCAGTTAGCGTCATTGCGATTACTGCGGCAAACCGGTCTTCGCCTCCGAAGACGCCACACCTGCATCCTCCGCCATTCAATGAAGCACATCCTAGAAAAGATAAATTCCCTGTATCCCCTATCAAACGATACAATACAGACATTAAGAGAACATGTCACTCCCTGTCATTTCCCCAAAAAGCACCTGCTGATAAAGAAAAACATATTCAACAAATCCGCCTATTTCATAGAGAAAGGAACAACCCGTTCCTTCTGGCTGGTAAACGGTGAGGAAATCACCACCTCCTTCATGGGAGCAGGAGGCATCGTGTTCAGCATGGACGAAATGTATTACAACAAGACAAGCGAGGAGTTTGTGGAAACGCTCGAAGAAGTCGAGGCATACAGAATCAGCCTGACCGCCCTTAACCATCTTTTCCACACCAATATCGAGCTAGCCAATTGGGGAAGAATCATCCATCAGAACGAATACCGGAGATTACACCGCTCACACAAAGAACGCCTTACGCTATCCGCCAAAGAACGCTATGAAGCATTTCAACAACAATTCCCTGAGATATGCCGGCAAGTGAAACTGGGCTACATCGCCTCTTAGCTGGACATACCCCTCCCCACTCTCAGCCGCATTCGCGGCAAACTATGAGAAAGCACAAGACATGACCGTTTGTTTTTTTGTCGCAGGACAACTTTTTTGAATCCCAAATCAGCTAACTTTGCCACTGTTTATCAACAAAAAATCAAATCATACTTCAATTTTATGTCTAATCGGATGGCATACATCAACTCTTCCACTACATTTACAGACACAAAGCCTCATTATGAACTGTTAGACGGCTTAAGAGGCATTGCGGCATTACTAGTACTTTGGTATCATGTTCACGAAGGTTTTGCCTTTGCCCAAGGCGCAGCCGTAATAAAGGGCATCAATCACGGATATCTGGCCGTAGACTTCTTTTTCATGCTGTCAGGCTTTGTCATCAGCTATGCCTACGACGACCGCTGGAACAAGAACCTCACCATGAAGACATTCTACAGACGCAGACTGATACGCCTCCATCCCATGGCCATCATGGGAGCTGTTCTGGGAGCCATCTGCTTCTTCCTGCAAGGTGGCATACAGTGGGACGGAACACACGTTGCCACCTCGGCAGTCATGCTCTCACTGCTCTGCGCCATGTTTTTCATTCCGGCATTTCCTGGAGGTATCAATGAAGTGCGAGGCAACGGCGAGGCATTTCCTCTCAACGGCCCTGCATGGTCACTCTTTTTCGAGTACATAGGCAATATTCTCTATGCCTTGTTCATCAGGAGACTTTCCACAAAAATGCTGACCATACTCGTTGTTCTTCTAGGAGCCGGACTCACAGTCTTTACCTGGTCCGACATGTCCGGCTACGGCAATCTCGGAGTGGGCTGGACCATGCAGGAAGCCGGTTTCTGGAGCGGATTGCTACGCATGCTCTTCCCCTTCACCATGGGCATGCTACTGTCGCGCCGTTTCAAACCGCTCAGGCTGAGAGGCGCCTTTTGGATTTGTTCCGCACTGCTCGTCATGCTCTTTATCACACCATACATCAAGAGCGAAGGCAATATTTGTCTCAACGGAGTCTATGAATCGCTGTGCATACTTGTCATGTTCCCTATAATCGTATGGATTGGTGCGTCAGGCCTCACTACTGACAGATTCTCTTCACGCGCCTGCAAATTCTTAGGCGATATTTCCTTCCCGCTCTACATTATTCATTACCCGTTCATGTACCTCTTCTACGCATGGCTCATCAAGCACCAGTTGTTCACGCTGGCCGACACCTGGCCCGTAACCATAGGCGTATGTGTATGGAACGTTCTGCTGGCCTACGCCCTCCTTAAATTATATGACGAGCCTGTAAGAAAATGGTTGTCAGGAAAAACGGCTGCCAGGCAATAACTCTCCACATCCGCTTTATCATCGCTAAAACTACTCCCCGGAAAATCCCGAGCAGTCGGGATTTTCCGGGGAACATTTCTTGACATCCCCTTCCACATACCCTGCAACTGAAAAAGACAAATACGTCAAGAATATCTCTCATATCCGGACTTCCTCCTTCATATTTTTGAACCTTTATCATCCATCGGACATTAACATTTTTAACCTTCCATTACATTTCAAAGTGTTAAAACATAGGTTGTAAGTATCGGAACTGTGAAAGTCCGTATTGCAATTTTAACACGAATACTTGGAATTTTAATTACAATACGGGGATTTCTGTTGGAAAATACGGCAAGAAAATCCATGAATACTCCCTGAATACACTGAAAGAGCGGGACTTCCCTGTGGAAAGCCCCGCTCCGCTGTTACAAAGATACAACATTCCACAGCCAAAAGCAAATTATGTTAAAAGGCTCATATCTCCCAAAATGGAAGAGAAGTACCTTGGGATAAATTTCACATTCTTGCCTTTAATATTAGTTCATCCCACCGTTTTTCCGTAAGTTTGCATCCTTAAAAAAACTACCAACGATGACTTACCGGCAAGAAGAAATAACCCCCTATGGTAACGACGGTACCAAAGGCGAACAGGTTGAACGCATGTTTGACGGCATAGCCCATAGCTATGACCTGCTCAATCACACCCTCTCCTTCGGCATTGACAAGCATTGGCGCAAGGCTGCCATAAAATCCTTGACCCCCCATGCTCCCAAACATATTCTCGATGTGGCTACCGGCACCGGCGACTTTGCCATGCTGGCAGCAAGGGAACTGCATCCGGAAAGCATTTTGGGGATTGACCTCTCCGATGGCATGTTGCAGGTAGGCCGCGAGAAAACAGCCAGAGCCGGTCTGGAAAAAACCATCCGTTTTCAGAAAGAGGACTGTCTCCGCCTTTCCTTAAGCGACAATGCCTTTGACGCCGTCATGGTGGCCTACGGCATCAGAAACTTTGAAGACCTCGATAAAGGGTTGAGTGAAATGTGCCGGGTGATGAAACCCGGAGGCCGATTGGTAATTATCGAACTCACAGCCCCCCGACGTTTCCCTATGAAGCAACTTTTCCGGCTCTATTCCCATGTACTCATGCCCGCACTGGGCCGCCTCATATCACGCGACAACAAAGCCTACGCCTATCTGCCAGCCACGATGGAGGCCTTTCCACAAGGCGAAGAGATGCAGCAAATACTTTCACGGGCTGGGTTCAAGGAAGTCAGGTTCAAGCGCTACACTTTCGGCTTGAGTACCCTCTACACCGCCACGAAATAAGAACGACATCACCATGGAAAAATACGGTCTCATCGGTTATCCGCTCGGTCACAGTTTTTCGGCTGAATTCTTTGCCGGAAAATTCAGGAACGAAAACATCGACGCCGCTTACTGCAATTACGAAATACCGGACGTAAAGTCACTTCCCGCGCTTATCGGTGCCAATCCCGAACTACGGGGCATCAATGTTACCATACCCCATAAACAAGCCGTCATTCCCCTGCTTGACGAGATGAGCGACGAAGCCCGCGCCATCGGTGCAGTCAATGTGGTCCGCATTACGCGCAAAGGAGACACTACGTATCTGAAGGGTTACAATTCCGATGTCATCGGGTTCTGCCGTTCCATAACTCCGCTATTACGGCCTGAAATTCACACACAAGCACTTATCTTAGGAACAGGTGGAGCATCAAAAGCGATTGTTCACGGACTGGAAAAGATGGGAATACACACCCGGTATGTCAGCCGCACTCAGGCCCAAGGCCGGCTGACGTATGAAGACCTGACACCTGAAATCATATCAACCCACAGAGTCATTGTCAATTGCTCACCGGTAGGCATGTATCCTCATATTGAAGAATATCCAAACATTCCCTATCATCTCCTCACGCCGAATCATTTACTCTATGATCTGGTATATAATCCGCAGGAAACAAAATTTCTCCAATTGGGAGCCGAACAAGAAGCAGTAACAAAAAACGGTTTGGAAATGCTTCATCTGCAAGCTTTGGCCAGCTGGGATTTCTGGCACGAATAGAAATCATCCCCTCCTTCCCCTTTCAGACGGACAAATACCATTTACTGCAACAACGTATCGGATAATACGTTTAAAATAGTGCAGAATAAAAATAATCTCCCTTTTTGGGGAAATTATTTTTATTCTGCACTGTCAATTACTGAACTTTTAAACCTTTCTAAATTCTACTCATAATACTCTTCCGGATTAGGCTCGTCACCTCCGTTTCTTCTATTATTACGTTTATCCCTTGCAGTTACTCCCTGACGGGATTTTCCACTTTGAGAAGCCTGTTCAGAAGATATTTCCGCACCGGCCTCTGACGGTTCAATGGGCTGACCATCTTCTTCCAGCAGCAAAATACTGTCTGCTGACAGGGAATCCGGCTCTTCCCGCGGCACATAAGTATATCCATACATTGCGGGCGTCACTCCTTGAGGAGCTTTGCCGTAAAGTTTAAGATAACGGGGAGCAAAAAGCGGATCATTCAATAGCTTATTCATAAAAAGTCCGAAAATAGGCAATGCCGTACGGCTTCCTTGCCCCAAACGACCGGAACGGAAATGAATGCTCCGGTATTCTCCACCAACCCATGCCCCGCCAACTAAAGCCGGCGTGACGCCAATGAACCAAGCATCGGAATGATTGTTGGAAGTACCTGTTTTCCCGCCAAAGTCAATGCGGCCGTTAAATCTCCCCATATACATGGCACTGCCTAAAGCCTGCGATGTTCCGCCGCCATCGCGTACACCGGCTTCCAGCAATTTCTGCATAAAGAACGCCGCACGCTCGTCAAGAGCAGGAGTACGTGACGGAGCCGCTTCATAAACTACCTTTCCTTCACGGTCTATTATTTTCTCTACCAAAACAGGAGGTACATGCACCCCTCCATTGGCCACAGTGGCATAAGCATTGACCATTTCAAGCAAATTGACATCGCTTGACCCCAAGGCCAAAGATGGTGTATTGGACAAAGGTGAAAGTATGCCCATTTCCTGCGCTGTTTCTATGACATTACCAATGCCTACTTCCTGACCTAATTTCACAGCTATAGTATTGACACTCTGCGCAAAAGCTGACCTTAAGGGCAAATTGGCATTTGAAAACCGGCCATTGGCGTTGTGAGGTTGCCAAATGGTGGTGGTGTCGCGCTTGCCGTCGTATACTTCCATGCGGATGTAAGCATCCTTCAAACGGGCATCACTCGGTGTCCAGCCTTGTTTCATTGCCGTGGCATATACAAAAAGCTTGAATGTCGAACCGGGCTGACGCATGGAACGTACCTTATCGTACTTCCACGTTTTAAAATCGACATCACCGACATAAACCTTCACATGACCGTTACCCGGCTCCATCGCCACAAATCCGGTGTGCATGAATTTCACCATGTAGCGAATAGAGTCCATCGTACTGATTTGTTCCGTATGTCCGCCATCATAATCGAAAAGTTTCACCTCATGCGGCTGGTTCATATAATAATCCACTGAGTCCGGAGCATCAGGGAAACGAGCCTTCAGCTTCTTATAAACATCTGTTTCACGCGCTATCTTTTCAATAAAATCAGGAATCAGCTGCCCGCTCTCATCGCGCCAAGGCTCACCCAAACCACGCCAATGAGCATCAAAACTATCCTGTACTTTCTTCATCTGCTCTACCACGGCTGCTTCGGCATAACGCTGCATCCGGCTGTCAAGTGTGGTATAGATTTTCAAGCCATCGGTATAAGGGTCAAGATTGGGGCTATTTTCCTTGATATAATCGGCAACTGCCTGACGAAAATAAAGCGCCTGTCCGTCATAAGCCGTCTCGACATTGAAATTCAACTCTATAGGCAACTTCTTGAGCGAATCCAACTGTTCCCTTGTTTCAATGGCTGCTTTCCCAAACTTTTTGGCCAAATCGTGACGATGATTGTAAATATTATCGAGCACCACATTGCGCCGACGCTGACTCTGCTGAGGATTAATGCGGGGATTATAGGTGCTTGTAGCCTTCAACAGCCCCACCAGAACTGCGGCTTCTTCTACTCTCAACTCCGCTGGTGTTTTATTGAAATAAGTTTTCGCTGCGGTTTTTATGCCAAACGCATTGGAACCGAAATCGACCGTATTGGCATACATCGTCAGAATACTGTCTTTCTCATTGGACATTTCCAATTGCACAGCTATAACCATCTCCTTTGTCTTCATTATCAAAATACGCATGCCGGGTATCTTGCCCACTAATCCCGTACCGTACTCTGTGCTCGTCCGGATGCGGAACATATTCTTTACTAATTGCTGCGATATGGTTGAAGCTCCGCGGGCATGACCGCCCACAGCATCTTTTGCAGCACCTATCAATCCCTTGAAATCAATACCGCTATGTTCATAAAAACGTTCATCTTCGGTAGATATCAATGCCTGAAAAAAAGTGCTGTTAATATCTTTGTAGGAAACAGATTGGCGATTCTCATCAAAAAATTTTCCAATAACTTTACCATCAGCAGAATAAATCACGGAAGCTTCAGGATTTTTGGGATGCATAATGTCATGGGCTGACGGGGATTTACCGAAAAGCCACAAGAAATTAAACATCACAGCCACAACGTAAAGAAAAAGGGATACTATGAGAGAAACGAAAAATATAAGTATCTTAAACCACCAACAACGCCCTTTGTAAAGCCTTAAATACCAGCAAACAAATTTACATATACAATGACCTATAAAACTGAAAAGAGAAAAAAATCTTTTCAAAAAACCTTTATGCTGGGGCTTATCACTCATAATTCAGATTTTAATATAAAGATACAGAATGTGTTTCCGTAAAACGGGATGCTATATCTGAGGTAGAGAAACGAATACTGATAAATGAAGGTATTAATATCTATTGGCTTCTGTTTGATATCAGATGCAAAAATAAATCATTTACCACAGTCCGCCAATTGTTTATCTATAAAATATCTTATAGCATTCAAATCAGTCGGACAAAACCAATGGATAGAAGCATCTTTCTTAAACCATGTCATTTGCTTTTTGGCATATACCCGAGTGTTTCTTCGGATTTTATCCAAAGCAAAATCAAGATTCCAGTTACCATCCAAATAATTAAACATCTCCTTAAAGCCCACTGTATTCAGCGCATTCAAATGACGATAGGATGAAACTCTGCGGGCTTCTTCTATCAGTCCTTTGGTTACCATGTCATCTACCCGGCTGTTTATGCGTCCGAACAAATCAGCACGTTCGCGCTCCAAACCGATTTTAAGAATATTAAAAGGACGCTGTTTGATATTTCCAACACGGAAAGAAGTATATGTACGACCACTCATGTGACATATCTCCAAAGCATGTATCACACGCTTTGGATTTTTATGATCACAAATGGCATAATATTCCGGATCAAGCAAGCGCAACTCTTCAACCAACCGTTCCAACCCCTCTCTTTCATAACGCTCACGCATCCATAACCGAGTTGTATCGTCAATTGTAGGAATATCGTCTATCCCCCGACAAACAGCATCAATATAAAGCATAGAACCACCGCTCATAACTACGACATCTTTATTTCTGAACAACTCATGCAACAAATTAAGAGTGTCAGTTTCATACTGAGCGGCACTATAATAATCTTCCAAAGATAATGTCCCCACAAAATAATGCTTAACACGCTGTAGTTCCATTTCCGTAGGTGCTGCAGTACCTATAGGAATGTCACGATATACTTGCCGTGAATCGGCATTAAGTATCGGAGACGAAAAGAGTTCTGCCATTTTCAGACTGAACTCTGTTTTTCCAACGGCCGTCGGCCCTAATATGACTAAAAGTGTTTTCAATAGGGATCGCCGTCAGTAAATTCAAAGCCTTCAAGATCAAATTCATCATCAGAGAACTGATCGTTACCATAAAACTCTCCGGCCTCGTCTTCGCTGAAAAAGTCGCCTCCTTTAACAGGTTTGGCAACAGTGTCCAAATCCATTTCAGCTATTTGCAAAGGAGCATCACCAACAGAACGCACAACTTCGGCATTTTTCAAATGCTCTCCAGGTATTGTGTCTTTCACCTCCAAGAAAAAAGAACGCTCAGAAAACGGATCAAACACAAATTCCATTTTCTGTCCGGTATCTTCTATGAAATCGGCTAACGGAGTATCTGACATTGTATAAAGATTATCATCCTCGCTACTTGCATCAGCCATATCTTCCCTAGTAATCTGTTCACAACGCTCCCATTCGTCATTACAAATATGAAAAGAGGTCATTTGATCATCAGGATAACCGCACGACTGCAAAATAATTTTGTTTAAATCGAGGAAATTGGCATCGCTGTCGATTTTTATTTCGCGCAAAAAGCCATCTATCTCATCGGATATGAATTTTATCTTTAGAAGCATACTCTGTTCTTTCGCTTTTTATCTGTCCATTCTAGACATTTTTTGTTTCATTAATCCAAAATCCCTGTCTCAAAAAACAAATGCACATTATTTTATGATACCACGCTTTGAGCTATGTACAAAATCAAGGATATATTCTATTTCCTTACTCATGGGTACTTCCTCTTTTATTTGCGCAAGACATTCTTCACGTAGTTTGCCCCGCTGATAAAGAATACGATAAGTATTATGAATATTTTCTATCAACTCTGGCGAAAAACCACGCCGGCGCAGTCCGACTAAATTTAAGCCACAATAAGCCACTGGTTCACGAGCTGCCATGGTATAAGGAGGAATATCCTGTCCTGTACGCGTACCGCCTCCAACCATTACATAGCTTCCCACACGGCAAAACTGATGTATCAAAACATTGGCACTGATTATAGCAAAATCGTCTACAACCACCTCACCGGCTATTTTAGTAGAATTACCGATAATGCAACCATTACCCACACTCACATCGTGGGCCACATGCATACCTTCCATCAATAAATTATTGCTACCCACTATGGTTCGTCCCTTAGCCGCAGTCCCTCTATTGATAGTAACATTTTCGCGAATAGTATTGTTATCACCTATTTCAACAGTTGTATCCTCTCCTCTGAACTTCAAGTCCTGAGGAACAGCACCGATTACCGCACCTGGAAAAATCACATTACCGTTTCCCATGCGGGTACCGGCCAACAATGTCACACTATTCATCAAATGATTGTCTGCACCTATTTCTACATTTTTATCAATGTAGCAAAAAGGCCCGATTTCGCATCTGTCACCTATAATGGCTTCAGGATGAACGAAAGCTAAAGGACTGATATTACTCATATTGTATTAAATACGAATTTATTTATTCTTGACGATTTGGGCTGTAAATGTCGCCTCCATTACTATGGTTTCACCAACAAAGACAAAACCGTGCATAGTGGAGATACCATGACGTATAGGAGCCATTAACTCTACTTTGAATATAAGAGTATCACCGGGAACTACTTTCCTTCGAAACTTCACGTTGTCTATTCTTAGAAAGTAAGTACTCCAACGCTCCGGTTCTTCCACTGAATTTAGCACCAGCAAACCACCGGCTTGCGCCATGGCCTCGATCTGCAACACACCGGGCATAACAGGTTCCTGTGGAAAATGCCCTTGGAAAAACTCTTCATTGGAAGTCACATTCTTAACTGCCACAATATAATTTGACCCAATTTCCACCACCTTGTCAACCAATTGCATTGGATAACGGTGAGGAAGCAGTTCACGGATGCGGTTCACATCCATCAATGCCACCTCATTAGGATCATAATCAGGAGCTTGTATTTCATGTGCCCGAATCTCGCGACGCATTTGACGAGCGAATTTATTATTTATAGTATGTCCGGGACGTGTTGCGATAATACGTCCTTTGATAGGACGCCCTATCAAAGCCATGTCACCAATGATATCAAGTAATTTATGCCGGGCAGGTTCATTGCGCCATACTAAAGGCTGATCATTTAAATATCCTAACTTCGAAGCATCCTTACGCTCCACTTGCATAGAATCGGCCAATTTGTCAAGATCCTCCTGTGAAATCTGGCGCTCATAAATAACAATGGCATTCTGAAGGTCTCCTCCTTTTATCAGGCCAGCCTTGAGCAACGGTTCTATTTCACGAACAAAAACGAATGTACGTGCAGAGGCTATTTCCGTGGCAAAATCTTGCATGCTGTCAAGCGTGGCAAACTGACTATTGATAAACTGCGATTCAAACGATATCATAGCCGTTATGGAGAATTGTTCGTCAGGAAGAATAATGATAGACGAACCGGTTTCTTCATCACGGAATTCTATTTTCTTCTTTATCACATAGAAATCTTTGGGCGCATTCTGTACATCAATTCCTACACGCCGAATATTCTCCACATAATACTTAGAACTGCCATCAAGTATAGGAAACTCAGGACCATTCACTTGAATAAGACAGTTATCAATACCCATAGCATAGAGCGCAGCCATACCGTGTTCAATTGTACTGCAACGCGCATCGCCTTTAGCCACAACTGTTCCACGCGATGTATCAACTACGTTTTCGGCGATTGCCTCAATAATGGGCATTCCGTCCAAATCTATTCGTTGTATTTTATAGCCATGATTTTCAGGGGCTGGATTAAAAGTTACGGTAAGATTCAATCCCGTGTGCAGTCCTTTGCCACAAAGAGAAAAGCTGCCACCCAATGTTTTTTGCTTGGACATAGCTCTTTATTATTTTTTAGGATTGTAATGTTTTCTTAAGTTGCTCAAGTTCTTCTTTCATGCGATTAAATTCGGCATACATTTCAGGCAAATGCTTATAAGCCACACTGGCACGCGCAAAAAGTTTGGCATCAATGGCAGGGGAACCCTGTACTGTCACATGTCCCTTGCGGATGCTACCGGCAATACCAGCCTGAGCACCACTCATAGTACGGTCACCGATAACTGCATGACCAGCGATGCCTACCTGACCACCAAACATACACCATTCGCCTATTTTAGTAGAACCGGCCACACCCACCTGAGCAGACATTACAGTATTAGCCCCAACTTCACAATTATGAGCCACCTGAACAAGGTTGTCCAATTTCACACCATGACGAATATAAGTCGATCCCATAGTAGAACGGTCAATACATGTATTGGCACCTATTTCCACATCATCTTCAATCGTTACAATACCTATCTGAGGTATTTTTTCATAACCATCTGAAGCGGGGGCAAAGCCAAAACCATCAGCCCCAATTACGCAACCACTGTGCAAAATAACTCGATTGCCTAACACACAGTCATGATAAACCGACACATTCGGATAGATAATACAATCTTCACCGACCTTGGCATTCTGTTCTATAACCGCATGCGCATAAATCTGACAACCACGTCCCACAACAACATTCTCGCCGATATAAACAAAAGGGCCGATATAGCATTCGTCCCCTACAACGGCACTATCCGATACACAGGCCAACGGATGAATTCCAGAACGCTTAACCATATTCTGTTCATAAAAAGTCAACAGACGGGCTATGGATTCATAAGCGTTTGGAACACGTATAAGTGTAGTTCTTACCGGATGCAAAAGAGTAAAGTCATTATTAACCAGTACTACAGACGATGCGGTTGTATAAATAAATTCTTCATATCTAGGATTGGCCAGAAAAGAGATAGCTCCTTCCACACCTTCTTCTATCTTGGCAAATGTCTGAACAGAAGCGTCAGGGTTTCCTTCCACCTTACCATTCAAGAGCTCTGCTATTTGTTGCGCTGTAAACTTCATTATATGAATTTTGTCTGTTTATTAGGCAAATATCGTAAAAATAAATGAAATAACAGAACATTATAGAACAAAAAAACAGTAATTACGCAATACCTAGATAACATTAAGAGAATAATTCTATAATCTAAACATTACAATATGAACGTTATATAAAGAAAAACTAAACAACTTTCCACCAAAAATAAACCCAAATAGCCAACTTATTAAAATAAGCAAACATACAATCTTTTTCAAGAAGCGGTTTTTCGGATTATTTTCTATATTCAGGAACCTTGTTCTTTTAAAACACACCATTGCTTTTCCTCACAAATGCCATCCCTACAACTCCATACTCCCCTACTATACATATTCCAACATCCTCTTTTCTATTTCTCCTCCTTCGTGTCCTTTTCAGT
>ERZ778518.37-NODE-37-length-119845-cov-9.886869_pt1 | contig 119845 bp, 90 predicted proteins | sample MGYA00510340_ERZ778518 | MGnify/ENA primary metagenome ERZ778518 (study PRJEB29527, sample SAMN07138967) | mouse gut metagenome | material: feces | host: mouse | place: China:Nanjing | collected 2016-01-25 ...
ACGGAAATCTTCACGGGGAGAGGCCTTTTTGTCTGGAGCCGCCGCATGGCGAAGGGAGATGTCATGAGGGAAATGGGAGTGACGGGCTTGACCTTCGATTCATACAGAAGGGGATATGAGGGGAACATTCATCGGTTTTTCGATTACTCCTTTATGGTGGATGTTATGGATTGGCAATTTACATCGGTTCTTGCGTGAGGTTGGACCTTTCGTCATTTGTTTGAATCAACAGCTGTCCGTTTGTATGGCTCATGATGAGTGATAGGAAAGTGTGGTCATGGGACATGTATGTGCCTTTATGTGGGAAATAGAACAATGTTAAATAAAATGTTATGGATTTTCAGGAACTCGTAAGAAAACGCTTTTCGGCAAGGAATTATCGTCCGGATGAGGTTGAGACTTCAAAATTGGATTATATATTGGAGTGTGCCCGCCTGGCTCCTTCTGCCGTAAATTTTCAGCCGTGGAAGTTTCTCGTCATAAAGAGTGAGCGGCAAAAAGAAAATATCAGGCAATGCTATGACAGGGAATGGTTCAAGACAGCACCGCTTTATGTTGTGGTATGTGTGGATAAATCTGTGGCTTGGGTGCGTAAATCTGACAATAAGAATCATGCAGATGTCGATGCTTCCATTGCTGCTGAACATATCTGCTTGGCTGCGGCTGAAGTCGGACTGGGGAGTTGCTGGGTGTGTAATTTCAATCCGGACTTGTTTGCCGAACTATTTCATATGTCTGCCGAGGTATTTCCCGTTGCTATTATCCCGCTTGGTTATGTCAACGAAACTCCAAAACATCTTTCTGAAAGAAAATCGATGGAAGAAATCGTCACCGTCTTATAGGTATTTGTGTCGTAGGAGATAAGTGACTGAGAAAGCCGTTTCAGACTTTTTCTTGTAGATGGTCTGGTCAATGAATGAAATATGATAATGTCTTTATCTCAAGAAAACAAGCGGGTTATCCGATCAGATAACCCGCTTGCTTTCTTGAGACGAGAATGTATTTTCCTAAGATAGAAAAGGGAAATTAAGTATATTATCGTGTGGGGAGTGACACGTGTGTGCGTGACATCACCGTAATGGCCCGTAATTGTTCCGGATTGGCTACGCGTATGGGGGTGCCATTGTAGCGAGGTGAGTGATAGGTTGGGGTTGACCCATCTGTAGTGTAGTGTATGGCAGCGTCTGCAACAGGAGTGGCGAGTGTCAGGCTGTAGGTTCCATCAGTGTTTTTCTCACTCTTCTCCACTACAGGCTCCGGCAGGCGATAGTGTATGCCGGCAACAGTGAGGCGCGGATAGTGCGTTGCCATGCGGCGTTCGTAGTCGGTGAAATTCCTGTCAGCTTTGCGCGTCCATCCCAATTCCGATAATGCAGTGAGGCGTGGAAACATAAGATATTCCGCATAGCGTTCGGAGCGGTTTTCATCGAGTTGCGGCAGTTCTTGTAATACTGTGCCGTGTATAAACTGATCGCTCCAGTAGCAGCCTTGTACGCCAAGTACCGAAGACGTGGCAAGACTGTAGTCGAGCAATGGTGTTTCGTAAGTCTTCTTCAAGGGTACAGCCGGCATCCATGTTGCTGCCTTTATCTCGCGCTTGTCCTTGCGCTCAGGAAAGTCAAAGTAAAGGTGCGTCACCGGAGCAATGATTGACCGGTGTCCTTCGACACGGGCTTTCAGCGTGTCGTCCACGTTGTGCCACATCACGCCGACGATGGGGGTGCTGACCTTTCCGCGCATAAACACTTCCTCCCAGCCCACGACCGTGCGGCCTTTTTCCTTCATCCATCCGGCTACGATGTTGGTGAGCCATCCTTGTAGCTGTGACACTTCACTGAGTCCTTCGCGTTTCATGAGTGCCTGGCATCGGGGACATGTTTTCCAACGGTCGTAAATGGCTTCATCGCCGCCGATGTTGATATATTTTGACGGGAAAAGTGCGATGGTTTCGTCGAGTACATCGTGGAGAAAGTTCATTACGGAGTCTTTGCTTACGCAGAGCAGTTCGGGACTTATGGACTGTTGTGTCTGCACCTCATGCTGTTTGCCTTGGCATGAAAGCCAGGGATAGGCTACTATGGCCGAAAGAACATGTGCAGGAAACTCTATTTCGGGAATGATTTCTACGCCGCGTGCTTCAGCGTAAGCCAGCAGTTCGCGTATGTCCTCCTGAGTGTAGAAACCTCCCAGACGTTTTTCTTCCGGACCGGCCCAGGCTCCCACTTCGGTAAGGCGCGGGTATTTCTTGATTTCAAGGCGCCAGCCTGAATCGTCAATAAGATGGAACTGCAGTTTGTTGAGTTTGTACATCGCCATCATGTCGATGAATTTCTTTATGAAATCAACGTGGTAGAAATAGCGTGCCACATCAATCATCATGCCTCGCCACGGATAGTTGGGGGCATCGTTCACCTCCACAGGCCTGATGCGCCATTCTACGCCGCGTTGCCGGCGGTCTGCCACTATTTCTTTAGGCAGCAATTGGAGGAACGTTTGAATACCATAGAATACGCCGGCAGCATCGTGGCCTGTGATACTCACCCCGCGTTGTCCGGCCACCAGTCGGTAACCTTCGGAGGATGTTACGGTAGTACTGTCAATTTTCAGGGTAATGTCACCCTTCTTACCGGCGCGCAGAGGGAAGTCCCAGCCGGTCGGCCCTGACAGGGCGGCCTGCAGGAGCTCAGCCTGTCGTGCAGCGCCGTTGTCAAAACCTATTGTCGTTTTCTCTGTAAGTATAAAGTCTTTACCCTCAAGAACCTTGATGCTTTGCGGTTTGGGAATGATGTTACAACTCTCTTGTGCTGCCGCCGGCAAGAATGTGGCCAGCAGGAACAGGAGCATGGAAATGACTTTTTTCATGGTGTGAATGTTTTGATAAGTGTGGAAAGATTTAGTTTTTATGTTGGTCAGGGCTCAATGCCCAATAGCTTTAATAGTTGGTCTACACTTTCTTCGATCGATAAGTGTGAGGTGTCTAGTTTTAGTGCCGGACAGGCAGGCGCTTCAAATGGGGCCGATATGCCTGTGAAATCTTTTACTTCGCCGCGGCGGGCTTTGGCATACAGCCCTTTTACATCACGCCGTTCACACTCTTCTATGGGAGTGGAGATGTATATCTCCTTGAAATCATCGTGCCCTATGATTTCGGCGGCCATTTGGCGCAGTTCCTCCGTAGGACTGATAAAAGCGGCGATGGTGATGATGCCTGTGTCTACGAAAAGTTTAGCCACTTCGGCGATACGGCGTATGTTTTCCTTGCGGTCATCGGCCGAGAATCCCAGATTGGCGTTGATACCTGTGCGGATGTTGTCGCCGTCGAGAATACGGCAGAGCAGGCCGCGGCGGTGAAGTTCGCGTTCCAAGGCTATGGCCACGGTGCTCTTGCCCGAACCGCTCAGACCCGTAAACCATAGCATTACGCCGCGTTGTTCCAACAGATTTTCCTTATCCGTGCGTGAGAGCATACGGTCGAAGATAGGGTAGATATTTTTGTTTACTGTCATGTAATGATAAATGAAAACTTTAAGGTTTCTAAAAATTCCCACAAATATACGAAAAATCCGCAGAGATACCATTGCCTTTATTCTTCAAACAGAGTTTTGCGGAAGCTTTTCGTCAGGAGTGCCCCACGACGGTATTCTCACCATAGTCGGATTTGAAAAGCGGCGGGGCATTTGTCATTCCCGACAAATGCCCCGCCTGTGTGACTATTGTTTTTGTTCAGCTCATAGGCTCTTATTCCTCATAGTCTGTCCAGTTGCTGCTGTTCCAGCCTCCCATGTGGTTGCTGGCGGCGTCTCCGGTGTTTCCTCCCGGATTGACAGGTATGGGGTCGCTGGAGGCAATCATTCCTTCGCTCACAATGTCGATACATGCGCTCTTTGGCTGCATATAATTCTTTTTCATGTCTTTTTGTTTTATGATTATTGAATGGGTATTTCTTATCTGACAATGAATTTCTTTCCGCCGCGGATGTACAGGCCGCCTTTGACAATGTTCGTCACGCGTCGTCCGCTAAGGTCGTATGTTGCTTCATTGTTCTCTGTTTGTCCGTCGGTGTTGACGTTTCCGATGCCCGTTGTTTCTCCAAAGTTGAGTTTGAGTGCGCCAGATGTCTGTTCAATGTAGGCCTTGTTGGCGGGAATGGTCGTACCGGTAAAGGTGTAGAAACCGGCATATTCATATTCAGAGCATCTGCCGAGGGTGAGTACCGAACTGGCTGCTACGGTTTTGGGTTGGCAGGTTCCGCTGATGCCTTCGCTCGTTGCGGTGCCTTCTCCGAGGAGGATGGTGGCCGTCTGTGCGTTGGGTTCTCCCACGAGTACCATGGCATTGTTGGCTGCCACACCGTCGTCGGCTTTTCTTAGGTTCACATATTCGCCGCTTACTGTTCCTGTGTAGATTTCAGCACCTTCGGCTCCGCTAACGGTAAACGGCAGGTAGGCTGTGGCGTAGGAAGCCTTGCCGTCGACGGCCGTGAGCAGGGATATTTCAAGTTCTTTGGCCGGCATGAGGTACCAGTAGGAACAGTTATCTTCCCAATGGATAATTTTCCAATGGTTGCCGCTTGCAGCCTGGTGCATTACTTTGCCTTGTGTGTCTGTGAACTTGAATTTGCATTCTCCGGCCGCGGTCATCGTAAACGCCCCTGCGCCGCCTTCTTCTACCAGTGTGGCGCCGCCTTCAATGGGCGACATGAACTTGCCGGTATTGCTGTTGATGAAGCGGACGCGTTCGTTGTACTGATTGATTTTCCAGATAAAGTTCGCATCGGACTGCGAGGGAACGAGTCCCTGCAGGGTGTTTGTGCCGTCCATCATTTCAAAGCCCATCATGGTATTCTTTCCGTCTCTTAAGCGTCCGGCGTTGATAACGCGGTAGTACTGGCCGGGTACAAAATCTACGAGTTCCGTCGGTGCGGTCACGTAAACCTGTTCCAGAGCTTTGGCGTTGTTGAAGTCAAAGGTGTTTGCCTCCGCCGTATGGTAGGCTGTGATGAGTTCCTGCAGTTCTTCGCGGCTGGCTTTGAACGTGCCTACAGCGCCCAGTGGTGCGTTGCCGGAGCCTATCTGGAGTCTGATGGCATTCATCAACGGTTCTGCAGGAGCCACAAAGCGGCAGGTCGATCCGTTGTCGGCATTACCCCAATATCCCATGTAGTCTACGCGGGTATCGCCGCTTCCGCTTCCCTGATGGTTCAGGTATTGGTTGTCACCTTCGAGGTGGAAGCAGCAGTTGGTCGTCTTGTCAGCGTATGCGGATGTAGGAGTGAGAAACCACACGTTGCTGTCGTCTGTAGCCGATACTTGGGCGCCGTCTTCACCTTTGCGCAGCCACTTGCCGTTTCCGGCAGCTTTGTTGTGTATCTTGAAACCGTCAATGAGGTTACCGGTGAAAGCCCAGAAGAAGTTGTCATCGTAAATGGCTGTAGTGGTGTTGCTGGTGATGGGAGTGCTGATTCTTACGTCATCGCTGTCATACCGCCATTTGTAAGGCTGCTGGTTCCAGTGTACCTCCACAGCCTGCCAAACGGGGTTGTCGAGGCTTTCAGACGCTTTGAAGGGTAATGCCTCGGAACAGTCCACATTGAGTTCCGTTACGCCTTCAGGGAGGCCTTGTCCTTGATATTCATAGCTGTTGATGGTGATGAAAGGAATTTGAGGTACCGTAAAGTTTTGTCCGGTTCTCAGGAATGCGGTCGTAGTGGTGTATGTTCTTTCTCCTATGTTATATTTGATGGTGACATCCTTGAACTGAGTCTCTTCCACTGTTACAGGTGTGAAAGTGTAGATGCCGTTGCCGTGGGTTCCGGTAGGTGCGTTTGCTCCCCAGCCGATAACTAGGTCCTCGTCGCCTTCAAGGTTTTTGCCGCTCGTGTCTTCAGTGTTTTTCATGCCTCTCAGATAGAAATATCCGTTGGAACCTGTCGTTTTGATTTCAAAAAAACCGGCGGTTTCCTTGTCCTCGGTCAGCGTTATCACCTCGTTGTCGTTTGTTGGTGAGTTGAAGTATTTTCCCGAAACGGTTTTAATGCGGTAGTCGCGTCCTCGTCCGGTACCGGCCAGTTCGAATTTCACAAGAATCTTGAGGTCTTCGTTCTGCAAGCCTACGAGAGTGGTCGGTCTGGCCGTTTTGCAGGCGGTGGCGTCTTCGTTTTCCTGGATATACCATCCTCTGCCGGTATTATAGAGTACATAGTAGTTGTTGGTGTTCAAGTCAGCCAGCAATGGCACGGGAGTTCCCACCGCCGTAATGGCTTTTCCCTGCAGGTTCTCCTGAGCGTTGGCAGTGAAAGCCATGATAGCCGCCACACATAAGATTAACAAAGAAGTAATTCTTTTCATAGTGTTGTTTTTTTAAAGAAATAGGATAATTGATTATAGAGTGAATATTTGTTGTCGTATTGTTTTCAGGCTGATGCGATTCCTGCATTCTTTTGTCGTTTCGTATGTGCTTGACGTGTAGGTCTCATGTGATGTTTTTATCATCTTAAAGTCTCTGAATCTCAATGAATTTTAATAAAATATGTGGCAAATATATATATATATATATATACGGCCAAGGAAAATGGCGTTTTTTTATTAAAAAAAAGGTTCAAAAACATGTTTTTCTGCTTCGGTGTGTTGAGTGAATTTAACTTGCCGTTGTGTTTCGGTGCATTAAGGGCTGTTTAGTTTTTCTTCAGTTTCTGGTAGCGGTTTCGGCGGTAATTGATGGTATTGGGAAAAGTTTTCCGGAAGTTTCGGAAAGCATACGCAGAGGGGACGCGCCATTTGGCGCGTCCCCTCTGCGTTATGAGATCAATGATTTTTGTTTTCTAAATCAATGTATGTTGAAACGGTCGGCAGTCTTTTTCAGTCCGCCATCAGCCTTTTCGGGCCGGCCGTTATATCATTTGCCTGCATGATGTCGCGGCGGGCGTTGTCGCGTCCGCATTCTGTGCCCACATGGCGGGCCACGAAAAAGGTGACGCACAGCAGCGCCGCCACTGTAACGGCTGTCAGGAGGCGGATGGCGGCGGTTTTTCCTGCGGAATGGTGCGGGTGTCTGTCAGGAGTGTTCATGAGGTGTCGTTGTGGAGGATAGAGTTAATCAAACAGGGCTTCGACCTCTTCCGGTTGCGACACGTTGTCGGTGCCGGTTGTGGCCTTTTCCGCCGGTTCGTTGTCTGTGAATATGGTGTCGCCGGCTTCTTCGTCGGCCATGAGGTTGTCAAACAGACTGTCAGGTAATTCGGGCGTTTCCGTTTCGCGGTAAACGGGATCGGGCGTGCGACGGTTGGCCTCTACGGTGCCGCCGCAGTTCCACAGTTCCATGGTGTGGCGGTAGGCCTGCTGCCGGTAGAAGCCGGCAACGAGGTATCCTTCTCCCGCCAGCAGTCCGGCCAGCAATAGGGCGGCCACACTGCGCACAAGTATCTGCCGGGGCTGTAGTTTGGGGCGCGCCGGCGTGCGGCGGCGGGGTTGTCGGGCGGGTCGGGCGTTTTGCGGTGTTATGGCGAGGCCGCATCCGGGACACTCCTTTCGGCGCGCCGGCATGACAGTGCCGCAGCGCGGGCAGCTTGCATCCTTGGCGCAACCGCAATGCGGGCAGTTTTTCAGGTTGTCGGCATATTCATGGCCGCAGGCTTTACACTTCATTTCTCTTTATATATGGTGTGTGGTGAGAAGATTGTATTGTGTGATGTTTGACGCGGTGCCTTAAAAGAGTCGCATCTGCCCCGTTATTTCATCGATGATGTCGTTGGGATTGTCCTCTGTTACGTTGTCACCGCCGGTAGTCTCTTCGTCTTCTTCGCTGTCTTCTCCGTCGTTTCCGCTGTCTTCAGGTTCGGGCTTCCGCAGCGGTTCCAGTTCTTCTATTTTCTCTATGGCGCAGGTGGTGAGGCGTTTTCCTTTGGCCTTGAAACTTTTGGCACCGATGAATGTTTCAGCGTCCACCTCCAGCGGTTCTCTGAAAGCGTCGGCTCCGCCATAGGTTACGAGCAGGCGGGGGTAGGGGGTGTCGGTAAGCAAGACGAACCGCGATGCGTTGTTTTCGCCCATGAAGTTGAGATGTCGGGTCTGCGCCGTGCGCTCGAAGGTGAAGCGTTTCACGTAGGGGAATCCTTGCTGGTCGGCATCGAAGAGTACGGCCGTCCACACTGTGTTTTCGTCGAATTTCTCCACGCGCAGTATGCCGGTGGCCTCGTAGTGGTTGGCCGGGTCGAAGTTGGTGGTGTAGAAGTCGCCGTTGTCGAGAACGATGAGCACTGCGTCGCCCGTGTGGAACTCTCCCAGATATTGTCCGCGCTCGTCGTAGTTGAGGCGCTGCACGTCGTGGTCGAACCACACCTTGCGGCCGCCGAGTGTGGAGGCGCCGTGTGCTTTGAGTGTCACCCGGTGCACATCGAGTTTTGTGAGTAGGTTTCCACGGCTCTGACGGCCTTTTACGAGAATTTCGCCGAAATCCTTGTCGAAGAATATCCGGCGCAGTTTCGGGTTGGGTTTGAGCGTCACCTTGATGACCTCCGCCTCGCCGTTGGGGTTGGGTGTGAAATAAGTTACGCGGCTGCCGGGCGTGCCGGTGGTAAGGTCGTATTCGCGGTCGTGGGTGATGGCTGTCACGTTGAAGCGTTTGATGTAGTGCGGTCCGTTTTTGCCGTCGCGGTATACCACGTTGTAGATGGTGCGTTTGTCGTTTTTCTTGAACACGGCGATGTGGATGACCTCCGCCTTGCGCTTTTCGGCGCGCGACCGTTCCGTTTCGCCTATGAATACCTTGTCCTGTACGCGGGTAACTTTGTAGGTGCCGTCACGGTAGAAGATGATGACATCATCGATAGGCGAGCAGTTCTCTACGAACTCGTCTTTTTTGAGACCCGTTCCCATAAAGCCGTCGGCGCGGTTGATGTAGAGCTTTTCGTTGGCTTCAATCACCTTGGTGGCTTCGATGGCGTCGAGGGCGCGTATAACCGTGCGGCGGGGATGCTCGTGGGCGTATTTCTCGCGTATGAGGCGGAACCAGTTGGCCGTCACTTCCACCATGTTGCCCAGATCGCGGTCGATGCGTGCCACTTCGTCTTTCATGCGGGCTATGAGTTCTTCGGCCTTGTCCTTGTTGAACTTGAGGATGCGTGCCATTCTGATTTCCATGAGGCGCAGGATGTCCTCCTTCGTCACTTCGCGTACGAACTGCGGGTAGTAGGGGGTGAGGCGTTCGTCGATGTGGGCGCAGGCGGCGTCCATGTCTTTGGCCTGCTCGAAAGGGCGGTCTTTGTAGATGCGCTCCTCGATGAATATGCGTTCGAGAGAGGCGAAGTGGAGGCTTTCCATGAGTTCGCCGCGGCGTATGAGGAGCTCGCGGCGCAGGAGTTCCTGCGTGTTGTCTACAGAGCGGCGCAGCACATCGCTCACGGTGAGGAATTTGGGACGCTTCTCGTCGATGACGCAGCAGTTGGGCGAGATGGACACCTCGCAGTCCGTAAAAGCATAGAGGGCGTCAATGGCCTTGTCAGAGCTGGTTCCCGGTGTGAGGTGGACGAGTATTTCCACTTCGGCGGCCGTGTTGTCGTCCACCTTCCTTATCTTGATCTTGCCCTTTTCGTTGGCTTTGAGAATGCTGTCGATAACGGATGAGGTGGTTTTGCCGTAAGGTATCTCGCGGATGGCCAGTGTTTTGCTGTCGAGTTTTTCAATGGTGGCGCGCACCTTCACCGCTCCGCCGCGCAGGCCGTCGTTGTAGCGCGACACGTCGATGCTGCCGCCTGTGAGAAAGTCGGGGTAAAGGTGGAACTCCTCCCCGTGAAGGTAGCTGATGGCGGCGTCGCAGAGTTCGCCGAAGTTGTGTGGCAGAATCTTGGCCGACAGGCCTACGGCGATGCCCTCGGCGCCCTGGGCCAGCAGCAGGGGGAATTTCACCGGTAGCGACACCGGTTCCTTGTTGCGGCCGTCGTAGGAGAGTTTCCATTCTGTGGTCTTGGGGTTGAAAAGCACGTCGAGGGCGAACTTCGACAGGCGTGCCTCGATGTATCGCGGCGCTGCGGCGCCGTCGCCCGTGAGTATGTTTCCCCAGTTTCCCTGGCAGTCAATGAGCAGGTCCTTTTGCCCCAGTTGCACCAGCGCGTCACCGATGGAGGCGTCGCCGTGAGGGTGGAACTGCATGGCCTGTCCCACGATGTTGGCCACCTTGGAATAGCGGCCGTCATCAAGGCGTTTCATTGTGTGGAGGATGCGCCGCTGCACCGGCTTGAGGCCGTCGCCCAGATGGGGAACGGCTCGTTCGAGGATGACGTAGGAAGCGTAGTCGAGAAACCACCGCTGATACATTCCCGTGAGCTGGTGTTTCACGTCTTCGTTGCGTGCGTCGGCCGGCTGGTAGGAGGAGTGTGCCTCCGGTTCTTCCTGAATTTCTTTCGTTTCGTCGCTCATAGCTGCTGTTTAGGGGTTGCCACAATACTTGTAATTTCTGCAAAAATACAAAAAGCCGGCGAAAATGCCGCTCCTTTCCGGCGGAAACTTCGTGCCGGAGGTCCTGTGAGGCCTGCTGCATGCGGCAGCCGTTCGACTGGCGGAGAGGAAATGTTTTAAATAAATTTGGCCTTTCTCCCGCCTTGCACTAACTTTGTAGCAAAATTGTAAAAAAACTGCAACAATGAGTGAAAGAAAAGTAAGGGTGCGCTTTGCTCCCAGTCCCACAGGACCGCTACATATCGGCGGCGTACGCACCGCTCTCTACAATTATCTCTTTGCCCGCCAAAACGGCGGCGAGCTCGTTTTCCGTATTGAAGACACCGACTCCACCCGCTTCGTGCCCGGTGCGGAGGAATATATCATCGAAGCCTTCCGCTGGCTGGGCATAGGCTTCGACGAGGGAGTCAGCTTCGGCGGCAACCACGGGCCTTACCGCCAGAGTGAGCGTCGCGACATTTATAAGAAGTACGTCGGCCTGCTCCTCGAAGAAGGCAAGGCCTATGTGGCTTTCGACACGCCCGAAGAGCTGAACTGCAAGCGCGAGCAGGTGCAGAACTTCCAGTACGATGCCCGCACCCGCGGAGAGATGCGCAACTCCCTCACGCTGGGCGAGGAGGAAACCCGCCGCCTCATCGAAGCCGGCGAGCAGTATGTGGTGCGCTTCAAAATCAATCCGGGTGAGGAGATACACGTTGACGATATCATCCGCGGCGATGTGAAAGTCATGTCCGACATCCTCGACGATAAAGTACTCTACAAAAGTGCTGACGAACTGCCCACGTATCATCTGGCCAATATCGTGGACGACCACCTTATGGAAATAACCCACGTCATCCGCGGCGAGGAATGGCTGCCTTCGGCCCCGCTCCACGTGCTCCTCTATCGCGCCTTCGGATGGGAGGACACAATGCCCCGCTTTGCCCATTTGCCGCTGCTGCTCAAGCCCGACGGAAAAGGCAAACTTTCCAAGCGCGACGGCGACCGTCTGGGCTTTCCGGTATTTCCCCTCGAATGGCATGCCGAAGACGGCACCGTCTCATCAGGCTACCGCGAAAGCGGCTATCTGCCTGCCGCCGTGGTCAACTTCCTGGCCCTGTTGGGCTGGAACCCCGGCACCGATCAGGAAATCCTTTCCATGGAGGAACTCATCGCCCAGTTCGACCTCACCAAATGCTCCAAGAGCGGCGCCAAGTTCGACTACGTTAAAGGGCAATGGTTCAACCGCGAATATCTTCAGGCCACGCCCGATGCCGAACTGGCGCCGGAGTTCGATGCCATACTGCGGCAGAACGGCATACAGGCGCCCATTGAACGCGTGGAGGCTGTGGTGGGCATGATGAAGATGAAGAAAATCAACTTCGTCAAGGAACTCTGGCCGCTGTGCGACTTCTTCTTCATAGCTCCCACAGAGTATTCGTCCGACGACAAGTTTGTGCGCAAGAACTGGAAGGAAGGCGCTGCAGACGACATGCGGCAGCTCGCCGGCTTGCTGGAAAACCTCGCCGATTTCTCCGTAGAGAGCCAGCGCGAGGCTGTGGACGCATGGGCCGAACAGACGGGCAAAAAGCCCTGGAACGCCTGGCGCGTATGTCTCGTCGGCGCCGGTAAAGGTCCCGACATGTATGAGCTGGCCGCCTTTCTGGGCAAGGACGAGACGTTGCGGCGCATGCATGCCGCCATCGCCGCACTCGGCGAGTAAGGGCTGAAAGCACAAGGGCATCGCCTGCGGATTTGCAGCAGGCGATGCCCTCATTTTCGTTAACCTGAATATCTCATATCCCTTAAAGACTTACGACATCATGTATTCTCTCATCATATACCTGTACATGTTTGCCGCCAACCTCGCCTCCCTCTTCAGCCAAAAAGTGAGGCTGCTCATGTGCGGCCATCGTGAGACCTGGCGCATTCTGCGCCGTGAAATAGGCGACGGCGGCTACGTGTGGTTCCACGCCGCCTCACTCGGAGAGTTCGAGCAGGGCCGGCCGCTCATGGAGCGGTTGCGGCGCCGGCATCCCGAAAAGAAAATACTGCTCACTTTCTTCTCACCCTCGGGCTACGAGGTGCGTAAAAACTATGAGGGGGCCGATGTGGTGTGCTACCTTCCTTTCGACACGCCTCTCAACGCCCGCAAATTCGTCAGACTGGCGCATCCCGAAGCCGCTTTCTTCATCAAATACGAGTTCTGGCGCAATTATATTGATGTGCTCCATCGCGAAGGCATTCCCATTTACAGCGTTTCGAGCATATTCCGCGACAAACAGATATTCTTCCGCTCTTACGGCCGCAACTATGCGCGTTGTCTCAAGCGCATCACGCATTTTTATGTTCAGAACGAACGGTCGCGCGAGCTGTTGGCAAAACTCGGCGTGGAGGCCGTCAGTGTGGTGGGCGATACGCGCTTCGACCGTGTGGCTGACATACGCCGTCAGGCCCGCCCGCTGCCGCTGGCCGGAAGTTTCGCGGAAGGCCGTCAGGTACTTGTGGCCGGAAGTTCGTGGACACCGGACGAAGACATCCTCATCCCCTACTTCAACGGTAGGCTGGAGATGAAACTCGTGCTTGCGCCGCACGTGGTGAGTGAGAGTCATTTGCAGGAGATTGAGGCCAAACTCCGCAGGCCTGCCGTGCGCTATTCCGTTGCCACGCCGGAAACGGTAGCCGCGGCCGACTGTCTCATCATCGACTGCTACGGACTGTTGTCGAGTCTTTACCGCTATGCCACAGTGGCTTATGTAGGCGGAGGCTTCGGCGTCGGCATTCACAATGTTCCTGAAGCGGCGGTTTACGGTTGCCCCGTGATAATAGGTCCCAACAACCGAAAGTTCCGCGAAGCCCGTGCGCTCATCGCCAACGGCGGTTGCGTGGAAATAGGCGGTGCGGGAGATTTCTCCGCCGTAATGGATAACTTCCTTGCCAACGGGCAGCGACTTCGGGAAGCCGGGCGGGCGGCCGGCAGCTATATTGCAGACAATGCCGGTGCGGCCGATAAGATTTTCAATGATATTTACGGCTCCTGACAAGAGTTCCCGCACGTTTCCCGTGCCATAGATTTCCGTGCCATAATGCCGGTGAAAGTTGCCGGTTGCGGTGATTTTCCGGCATTATGGCATCGTTTTTTTTATGTGATGTATTGCCGGTACATCCCTCAAAAAGCCATTACCGATGTTGATACTATCCGTTTTTCTGATTGTGGCAGCCGCCATCGGCGGCTATGCCTTTGGCGTGCTTCTCACCCAGCGCCGCTTTGCCGCCCGGCTTGAGCAGTCGCGCATGGCGGAGGCTGCCGCCAATGCCCGGTTTGAGGCAGAGCGCAGCCATGCCGCCGAAGCCCTTCGCACGCAGGCCGCGGCATTGCGGCAGGAATTCCGTGCCATGGCTACAGACCTGGCACAGACCGAGGGGCGGTCCTTGCGTACGGAGCACCTCCGTTCGCTTGATGCCCTGCTCAAGCCTTTGGGGCGCGACCTTGAGAATTTCCGCGAACAGTTCATCAAGGGCCATGCGGCCATGGACCGTTATGTGCGCGACCTCATGGAGCAGACCACAGCCATGGGACGCGAGGCGGAGGAACTGGCCCGTGCCTTGCGCAGCGACTCGAAAAAACAGGGTAACTGGGGAGAAATGATATTGGGTAATCTGCTTCAGGCATCAGGACTGACAGAGGGACGCGACTATGTGGTTCAGGCCGGAACGGAAGATGGGGAGGGCCGGCGGCTCATACCCGATGTCGTGGTGAACTTGCCCGGCAACCGTGCCGTTATAGTGGACTCCAAAGTGTCGCTCACCGCCTTTACCGCTTATGTGGCGGCCGACGATGCTGAAGAGCAGAAGCGTATGCTCAGGGAGCATGTGGCCTCCGTGCGCCGCCACGTGAAGGAACTCTCGCAGAAACGCTATGACAAGGTGGTGAAGAACAGTATCGGATACGTTCTCATGTTCATTCCCGGCGAAGCCCCCTACGTGGCGGCCGTATCGGCCGATGAGCGGCTCACCGCCGACGCCTATGCGCAGCGTGTCATATTGCTTAACCCTACCAACCTGCTCATGGCGCTTCAGTTGGCTTACAACCTGTGGCAGAGCGAAATGCAGAGCCGTAGCGTGGGCGAAATCTACACTTCGGCCGAGCGGCTCTACAAGAAGTTCACGCTTTTTGCGCAGAATTTTGTACAGATAGGCCGCGGTATCCGCCAGTTGTCCGACGTTTACGAGCGTTCGGAGAAGCAATTGACCACCGGTCGCGGCAACATCATTTCGCAACTGGAGGGCTGGAAGAAGAAAGGGCTCACGCCGCCGGCCGACATTCCTGACGCCCTCATGGAGACTGCTGCTGCCGGAGAGGAGGAAGAATAATCTTTCGTTTCTTTTTAGGGCTTTAGAGTGAATGGGCTGGCGCTTCAACTTTAACACTTTTAACTTTCCGCAACACTTCGGTGTGTTAAAACATAGGTTGTAAATAGTGAAAGAGGAAAAGTCCGTATTGGAATTTCAACGCGAATACTTGGAATTTAAATTCGAATACGGGGAATTTCGGGAAGAAATACGCCGGTTTTCTCTTTCATTCCGGCTGAAAAACACTGAAAAAGCGGGACTTCCGTGTGGAACGTCCCGCTTCGCTATTACAAAGATACGACATTTTTCGCCAGAAAGCAAATAGTGTTAAAATGTCGGCGGCAGTGTGAAAAACAGGCTGCCGGCCCTTTGCCGGTTCCTCTCCCCTTGCCGGCGCGAAACGTCGGCGGCCTTGCGCCGGCTGCTAAAACAGCAACTAATGGCGGTCGCGCTTGCGCCAGTCGGGAAAAATCCATAACTTTGTCAGGCAAACGCGAAATACCCTCATTGTCCGGCCGATGCGCCGGTTTAAGCAAACAGACAACAACTACGACAATATGACCGAAAATTATAGTCTGAGCCACCTCAAGGAACTCGAAGCCGAGTCCATTTACATCATCCGCGAAGTGGCCGCGGAGTTCGAGAATCCTGTCATGCTCTACAGCATCGGCAAAGACAGCAGTGTCATGGTGAGGCTGGCTGAAAAGGCTTTCGCCCCCGGACGTCCCCCTTTCCCCCTGATGCACATTGATTCCCGTTGGAAATTCAAGGAAATGCTTCAGTTCCGCGACTGGTATGCCCGCGAACACGGGTGGCAGCTCATCGTGGAAAGCAACGAGGAAGCCTTTCAGGCTGGTGTGGGGCCTTTCACGCACGGCTCGAAAGTGCATACCGACCTCATGAAGACGCAGGCTCTGCTCCGTGCCCTCGACAAGCACAAGTTTGATGCTGCCTTCGGCGGCGCGCGGCGCGACGAGGAGAAAAGCCGTGCCAAGGAACGCATATTCTCCTTCCGCGACCAGTTTCACCAGTGGGATCCCAAGAACCAGCGGCCGGAACTGTGGGACATCTACAACGCCCGGGTGAAAAAGGGGGAGAGTATCCGTGTGTTCCCTCTCTCGAACTGGACCGAACTGGACATCTGGCAGTATATCCGGTTGGAGAACATACCCATCGTACCCCTCTATTTTGCCAAGGAACGCCCTGTCATCAATATGGACGGGCAGCTCATCATGCCCGACGACGACCGCCTGCCTGCCGAATACCGCGACAAGGTGGAGATGAAGACCATCCGCTTCCGCACGCTGGGATGCTGGCCTCTGACGGGTGCCATAGAAAGCGGAGCCGACACCATTGAGACCATTGTGGAGGAAATGATGACCACCACCAAGAGCGAGCGCACCACACGCGTGATAGACTTTGACCAGGAAGCGTCAATGGAACAGAAAAAACGGGAGGGATATTTCTGACATCCCCCCACATAGGAAAACAAACATCACGATATGAAAATAGAACAACAGCTGGCCGCCGACGTGCTGGCCGCCATCAAGGAACTCTACGGCCAGGAAGTAGCGGCCGACATGATACAGTTGCAAAAGACCAAGCGCGAGTTTGAAGGACACCTTACGCTCGTGGTTTTCCCCCTCCTGCGCGTTTCGCGTAAAAAACCCGAAGATACAGCCCTTGAGATAGGGCAGTGGCTGGCCGCACATTCCGACACTGTGCAGGCTTTCAATGTCATCAAAGGTTTCCTCAATCTGGTCGTGGCTCCGGGAAAATGGGTGGAACTCCTTGCCCAGGTCAACGCCGACCCCCATTACGGCCTCACCGAAGCCACCGATGAGTCGCCGCTGGTCATGATAGAATATTCTTCGCCCAACACCAACAAACCGCTCCACCTCGGACACGTGCGTAACAACCTTCTGGGGTGGTCAATGGCACAGATCATGGCTGCCTGCGGTAACCGCGTGGTCAAGACAAACATCGTCAACGACAGGGGCATCCACATCTGCAAGTCTATGCTGGCATGGCAGAAATACGGCAACGGCGAGACGCCGGAAACATCGGGAAAGAAAGGCGACCATCTCATCGGCGACTATTATGTGGCCTTCGACAAGCACTACCGTCAGGAGGTGAGCGAGCTTGCCGCCCGCTACCAGCAGCAGGGGCTTGACGCCGAAGAGGCCAAAGCCAAGGCCGAAAAAGAGGCGCCACTCATGAAAGAGGCCCGCGAAATGCTCGTAAAGTGGGAACAGGGCGACGCTGAAGTGCGTGGTCTGTGGCGGCGCATGAATGAGTGGGTCTATGCCGGTTTTGATGAAACCTACAAGGCGCTCGGGGTGAGCTTCGATAAAATATACTACGAAAGCGACACTTATCTTGAGGGCAAGGAAAAGGTGGACGAAGGACTGGAGAAAGGCATCTTCTTCCGCAAGGAAGACGGATCGGTGTGGGCCGACCTCACCGCCGAAGGACTCGACGAGAAACTGCTCCTGCGCGCCGACGGTACGAGCGTGTACATGACGCAAGACATCGGTACGGCAAAACTCCGCTTTCAGGACTTCCCCATTGACAAGATGATTTACGTGGTGGGCAATGAGCAGAACTACCACTTTCAGGTGCTCTCCATCCTGCTCGACAAATTGGGATTTGAATGGGGCAAGGATCTTGTACACTTCTCCTACGGCATGGTGGAGCTCCCTAACGGCAAGATGAAAAGCCGCGAAGGAACAGTGGTCGATGCCGACGAACTCGTGGCCGAAATGGTGGCTCAGGCACGCCGCACGGCCGATGAGGCCGGAAAGGGCAGCGACATGTCGGAAGAGGAAAAGCGCGAAGTGGCACGCATCGTGGGAATGGGAGCGCTGAAATATTTCCTCCTCAAAGTGGATGCGCGAAAAAACATGCTCTTCAATCCCGAAGAGAGTATCGACTTCAACGGAAACACCGGTCCCTTCATACAATACACCTATGCCCGCATACGCTCCATCCTGAGAAAGGCCGAAGACGCGGGCATACATCTGCCCGAAAGCCTGCCCGAAAATGTGGAACTCTCTACCAAGGAGGAAGAAATCGTGCAGCATGTGGCCGACTTCGCCGCCGTGGTGAAACAGGCCGGACAGGATTATTCCCCCTCGGCCATAGCGGCCTATTGCTATGACTTGGTGAAGGAATATAACCAGTTCTACCACGACTTCTCCATATTGCGCGAGGAAGACGAGCAGAAACGTGCCTTCCGCCTTGTGCTGTCACAAAATGTGGCCAAGGTCGTGAAACTGGGCATGGGCCTGCTGGGCATAGAGATGCCGGAACGCATGTGACGCACACCGCTTGTCGTCGCGCGGACATTCTCCAATCCGCGCGACGACATACTTATATATAATGTCCGGACCGCTCTGGCATATATGGCAATTGATTCAAAGAAAACTCTCTTTGTCGAAGAAGAAAAAATACTACGTGGTATGGCACGGCACGGAGCCGGGCATTTACGCATCATGGGACGAATGCCGCTCACGGGTGGAGGGCGTCACAGGCGCCGTATACAAAGCTTTCAACACAGCGGAAGAGGCGGAAGAAGCCTATTATGGCCATGCCGCCGACTATATGGGCAAAAAAGAGTCCCACATGCCATCGGCACCATCTCCTGCGTCTCGGGAAACCGGAACTGCCAATCCGCCTTCATGGCGCACGGACACCGTACTTCCCTTACCGCCGGAAGTTACCGCCGACGCGCTCGCCGTTGATGCCGCCTGTTCGGGAAATCCAGGACAGATGGAATATCGTGGCGTCTATCTCAAAACGGGACAGGAGGTATTTCATTTCGGTCCCGTTTACGGGACGAACAATATCGGAGAGTTTCTCGCCATTGTTCATGCCCTCGCCTTGCTCAAGCAAAAGGGCGTTAATCTCACAGTCTACTCCGACAGCCGTAACGCCATGCTTTGGGTGAAACGCAAGCAGTGTCGCACCAAACTGCCCCGGACGCCGCGCACGGAAGAGCTCTTCTGCCTCATCGCACGCGCCGAGGCCTGGCTGAAGAACAATACCTATGCAGACATCCCCCTGCTCAAATGGGAAACCCGGCGCTGGGGCGAAGTTCCGGCTGATTTCGGACGGAAAGGCTGAAGGATATTTTTCATCGTTCATACGCATTCAGAAGAAATATCCGTATAACAGACCAAATATCTCAAGCGGCCGGCCGCTTGAGGACATGGTATCATCATATTCGGATACGGTCGTTTGAAATTCCACGTATTGCCGCATAAAATCCGGATATCGCCGTTTAAAAGAAAAGTCTCTGGCGGGCTATTTGAAGAGTTACGCCGCCCACAAACATAAAAGCCCATGAAAGAATTCCTCAAGATGATGCGGCAATACATTGCCCCGTACAAACGCTACATGATCGGTTCGCTTGTTTTTAACTTGCTGTCGGCCGTGCTCAACGTCTTTTCCTTCGCCTCGCTCATCCCGATGCTCAATCTTCTTTTCAAACTCGACACCAAAGTTTACCATTATATAGCGTGGAACACCCCCAAGGTAAGTGCGAAGGACGTGATTGTCAATAATATGTACTATTATACGCAGCAAGTAATGGAAATTTACGGAGCGTCGACAACGTTGCTCCTCATCGGTCTGTTCCTCATCACGGCCACGTTGCTGAAGACATCGTGTTACTTTGCCTCCGCCGGTCTTTTGGTGCCGATGCGCACCGGTATAGTGCGTGATATCCGTTCCGCCGTTTACCGTAAGATCACCGGCCTGCCGCTTTCTTTCTTTTCCGATGAAAGAAAAGGGGACATTATTGCCCGAATGAGCGGTGACGTGAACGAAATAGAAAATTCCATTACCGGCTCTCTTGAGATGCTGGTAAAAAATCCCATCCTGCTCATCTGTTATTTTTCGGTACTGATTTACACTAGTTGGCAACTCACGCTTTTTACCATTATCGTCCTTCCGCTGATGGGATGGATCATGGGGCGCATAGGGCGTAAACTGAAACGTCAGAGCCTTGACGCGCAAAGCAAATGGAGCGAAACAATGGCGCAGCTTGAAGAGACACTTGGCGGCATGCGTATCATCAAGGCTTTCACGGCCGAGAGAAAAATGCGTGAGCGCTTTGACCGTAGCACCAACGAGTTCCGCGCCGCTACCAATAAGGTTTCCATCCGTCAGGCATCGGCGCATCCTGTGAGCGAATTTCTTGGCACCTGCCTCATCGTGCTTGTGCTTTGGTATGGCGGTACATTGATTTTTTCCGATAAACCGCCGGTTGATGCCCCCACCTTTATCTTTTATATGGTCATCCTTTACAGTATCATCCAGCCTTTGAAGGATTTGTCGAAAGCTACTTACAGCATACCCAAGGGTATGGCTTCGGTGGAGCGTGTCAATAAGATTCTGTATGCCGACAATCCCATTCGCGAGAGTGCCACTCCTGTTCATGCCGATGGTCTGAAGGATAAAATCGAATTCCGCAACATTTCCTTTTCCTATAACGGTCATACTCCTGTGTTGAGCAACGTCAATCTCACCGTCAAGCGCGGTCAGACCATCGCCATTGTGGGGCAGAGCGGTTCGGGCAAGAGCACGCTCGTTGACCTTTTGCCGCGTTATCACGATGTGACGGAGGGACAAATCCTTCTTGACGGCGTAGACGTGAAGGACATTTATCTGAAAGACGTGCGCGCCCTCATCGGTAACGTCAACCAGGAGGCTATTCTCTTTAACGATTCGTTTTTCAACAATATAGCTTTCGGTGTGGAGCATGCCACGATGGAACAGGTGGTGGAAGCCGCCAGGATCGCCAACGCACACGATTTCATCATGGAAAGCGAGGAGGGCTACGACACTAAGGTGGGCGACCGCGGATGCCGCCTTTCGGGCGGACAGCGGCAGCGTATTTCCATAGCGCGTGCCATTTTGAAAAATCCGGCCATACTCATTCTCGATGAGGCCACTTCCGCCCTCGATACAGAAAGCGAGCGCCTCGTTCAGGAAGCTCTTGAACGGCTCATGAAGACGCGTACCACCATAGCCATAGCCCACCGCCTGTCGACCATAAAGAATGCCGACGAAATTTGCGTACTTTATGAAGGCCGTATCGTTGAGCGCGGCACGCACGAGCAGCTTCTTAGCCTTGGAGGATACTACAAGCGGCTTAATGACATGCAGCAATTATAAACGCAATGCCCAACCGGCGAAACGCTATTGCCGGTTGGGCTTTTTTTGAGTTTTCACGTTATGAGACATCCTTCCCGCTTACGTTTTCTCTTTGCTTTTTATGCCGCTGTCACCGGCCTATTTCTGATGAGCAAGCCCGTTTTTATGCTCATGAACACTCCGGAAGGCCGCAAAATAGATTTGGCAGATTGTTTGTCGGTGCTTTGGCACGGCCTTCCGCTCGATCTTGCTACGGCCGGTTACCTGAGCGCCCCCTTGTGGCTTGCACTGTCATTCTCCGTGTGGGTGCGTCCCCGCGAGACCAGTCCCCTGCGTATTTGGTCCGCAGGGATCTATGTGCTTTATATCGGTGTCGTTTCGATCCTGCTTTCTGTCATATTAGTGGCCGATTGCTGCCTCTACGGCTATTGGGGCATAAAACTTGACGGTACGGTACTGGCCTATCTCGACTCGCCGAAGGGTGCCGCCGCCAGCGTGTCGGGCGGTTATGCGGCCGCCGTCTGTGCGGCTGTACTCATCCTTTCCGTCATTATTTTCTTCGTGCTGCGCCGCCTGCGGCCGCAAAGTCTGCCTCCGGTGCGCCGACGGGGTATGGCCACGCTTGCCATGACGCTTGCGGGCGGACTGATGTTTCTGGGCATGCGTGGCGGCACGGGCAAGTCTACGGCCAATGTCGGTATGGTCTATTTCAGTGCCGACAGTTTCCTTAACCATTCCGCCGTCAATCCTGCTTTCAGCATTTTCTCCTCACTTTTCAAGACAAAGGACTTTGCGCGGCAACACGACTATTATTCAGAAGAAGATCGCGCCCGTATTTTCGATACTTTGGGCTACGGGCAAACAGCCGCCGAACCCGATACATTGCTCACCACCTCCCGTCCCAACGTACTTGTCATACTGCTGGAAGGGCTTGGGGGGACGCTGGTCAGTGCCGTAGACACAGCCGCCAACGCGGCCATTACGCCCCATGTGAACCGGCTGGCGCGCGAAGGTATTTTCTTCTCGCGCTGTTATGCCAACTCCTTTCGTACTGACCGCGGCACGCTTTGTGCGCTGAGCGGCTACCCTTCATTTCCCGATGTGAGTGTGATGAAACTGCCCGCCAAGTGTGCGGCCCTGCCCTCCATTGCTGGTTCGTTGCGCCGGGCGGGCTATGCCACTTCGTTCCTCTACGGCGGCGACATCAACTTTACCAACACCAACGGCTATTTGCTTTCCACCGGCTACGAGCGCACTTTCGGCGAGGACGCCTTTACGCCGGCTGAGCGCGCCACACACAACTGGGGGGTGACCGACCATATTACTTTCGACCGCCTCTACCGGATGGTGACCGAGGCGCCTGTGGGCAAGCCCTGGCACATCGCCTTTCTCACCCTGGCCAGTCATGAGCCGTGGCAGGTGCCTTACGGGCGGATCAAGGGTGACGAGGTGGCCAACGCCTTTGCTTACCTCGACGACTGTCTCGGACGCTTCATTGCCCGTTTCAGACAAACGATGCAGTGGCGCAACACCCTTGTGGTCATTCTGCCCGACCATGGCAGCGGCTACCCGTCAGGACTGACCGATGACAATCCGCGCAAGAGCCATATACCGATGATATGGACCGGAGGTGCCGTGCGCCGCCCGCTGGTGGTGGACAAGATCTGTAATCAAAGCGACCTGCCGGCCACCCTGCTGGGAGCCATGGGACTGCCTCACGGTGATTTCCGCTTCAGCCGCAATGTGATGAGCCGTGCCTATAAACGGCCGTCGGCCGTGCACACTTGGAGTGAAGGCATCTTTTGGCTGGACGACACAGGCCTGACGGTCATCAATCTTCTGGCCGCTCCGCAGCGCGTCATGCTCGACACGCCCCGTCCTTCAGCCGCCCGCTCCGCTGCCGCCAACGCGTTTCTCCAGACGGCTTATGATGATTTAGGTGCATTGGGCAGTTGAGAGTTCCAATGGTTCCGGAATGGTTTATCGGCGCCGTGACGCAGGAGACGGGCAACGGTGGTGAAACTACTCTTCAACCGGTGTGCATATCCGTCCAATAATATGTTGCTTTTCCAGCCTTATTGATTTTAACACTTCTTGCTTTCCGCCGGAAAATATCGTATCTTTGTAACAGCCAAGCGGGACCTCCTTGTGGAAAGTCCCGCTTTTTCAGTGTTTTTCAGCCGGAATCAAAGAGAAAACCGGCGTATTTCTTCCCGAAATTCCCCGTATCGGAATTTAAATTCCAAGTATTCGTGTTAAAATTCCGATACGGACTTTTCCTCCTTCCCTATTTACAACCTATGTTTTAACATGCCGGAGTGTTGCGGAAAGTTAAATATGTTAAAGTTCAAACGGTGGAGAAAGGCCGGTTTCCATGATACTATTGGCCGGACGCCGGCGGATGGGCGCCCGAATGCCCGCATTATGTATTTTTCTTTAAATGTTTATCTTTTTTAATAGAAAAAAGAAGGCGGGAATTTGGTAGTTAAAATTATAACTTCTATTTTTGCACTATGATAAAATTGTAATAATTACAAATAATATACAATATATGGAGTGCATCAATTCGCTTGAATATTTAACAGCCCACGGCATCAAACCTTCCGTGCAGCGACTGGCCGTAATGGACTATTTGCAGGCCCACCGCACCCATCCTTCAGTAGACGAGATATACAATGCCCTCATAGAACGTATTCCTACGCTTTCCAAAACTACGGTTTATAACACTCTGCGGCTTTTTGTGGACAACCGTGCCGCGCGCCAGCTGACCATTGACGAGCGCAATGCCTGCTTCGATGCCTGCATGGAGCCGCACGCCCATTTTCATTGCCGTCATTGCGGCAAGGTGTTCGACCTGCCTCTCAGGCGCACCAATCTTGAGCGGGAAACCGTAATGCCCGAGGGCTTCACTTCAGAACAGGCCGACCTCTACTTCCACGGTACGTGCCCCGACTGCCGGCCGGAGCGTTCCTGATTCGTGAGACAACAAAACGACATAACATATCAATCATTTAAATTCACAACATCATGAAGAAGAAATTCATTTGCACCGTATGCGGTTACATTCACGAAGGTGACCATGCTCCCGAAAAATGCCCCATGTGCGGCGTGCCCGCCTCCAAGTTCAAGGAACTTACAGAGGACGCCGGCCTCTCTTTCGTGGCCGAACATGAGGTAGGCGTGGCCAAAGGTTGCGACGAGGAGATGATAAAAGACCTCAACAACCACTTCATGGGCGAGTGCACCGAAGTAGGTATGTATCTTGCCATGAGCCGTCAGGCCGACCGCGAGGGTTATCCCGAAATAGCCGAGGCTTTCAAGCGCTATGCCTGGGAAGAGGCTGAGCATGCCTCGAAATTTGCCGAACTGCTGGGCGATGTCGTGTGGGACACCAAAACGAATCTGGAGAAGCGCATGAACGCCGAAAGCGGTGCGTGCGAGGACAAGACCCGCATAGCCAAACGCGCCAAAGAGCTGAATCTCGATGCCATTCACGACACTGTTCATGAAATGGCCCGCGACGAAGCTCGTCACGGCCGTGGCTTCGAAGGCCTCTTCAAGCGTTACTTCGGCAACAAGAAGTGATTGGATTTGCGGTGTGGCGCCACACCGCAAACGGCAAGCAGACAGGCCGCCGCACACTATCACAGTCGGCGGCCTGCTTGCTTTGTGTTTTTTCAGGAGTGGCCGTTTCATGCAGAACTTCTACGGCTCGATATTTTGTTGGATCTCCGAACTTTTTTTGTCATGATGAAGGAAAAACTACAGAATTGGCGTCGCCATTGGCGCATGCGCGAAGGCAACCAGGGCGGTGGCCTCAACATTCTCCGGCACATCGGGCCGGGCCTGCTCGTAACGGTGGGGTTTATCGATCCCGGCAATTGGGCCTCCAACTTTGCCGCAGGGTCCGCTTTCGGCTATGCGCTGCTTTGGGTAGTGACGCTCTCCACCTTGATGCTCATCGTGTTGCAGCATAATGTGGCCCATTTGGGTATCGTTACCGGTCTTTGCCTCTCCGAAGCCGCCACGCGTTATTTGCCGCGCGCCGTGAGCCGTCCGGTGTTGTGGAGCGCCATGGGAGCATCGGTATCGACCTCACTGGCCGAAATACTGGGAGCCGCCATAGCCCTGGAAATGCTTTTCGGCCTGCCTCTCACGGTAGGGGCCGGTGCCGCAGCAGCCGTGTGTGCGGCTCTGCTGCTCACCAACTCTTACAGCCGTGTGGAGAAGGGCATTATAGCCTTTGTGTCGCTCATCGGTTTCTCATTCCTCTACGAGCTGACGCTCACCGACACCGACTGGGGAGCCGCCATGGCGGCTACGGTGACACCTTCGCTGCCGGAAGGCAGTATGCTGGTGGTCATGAGTGTGTTGGGAGCCGTGGTGATGCCTCACAATCTGTTCCTGCATTCCGAAGTCATTCAGAGCCGGAAAATCAACACTAAGGGTGAACGGGGTATCAGGCATGCCCTGAAATATGAGTTTTACGACACTCTGCTGGCCATGACTGTGGGATGGGCTATCAACTCGGCGATGATTATTCTGGCGGCCGATGCTTTTTTTGCCAGTGGCCGCGTGGTCGACGCGTTGCCCGATGCCGGCGCTTTGCTCACGCCGATGCTGGGCGGCGGCGCGGCGGTGGTTTTCGCCATAGCCCTGTTGCTGGCAGGTATTTCCAGTACGGTGACGAGCGGTATGGCGGCCGGCAGCATCTTCGCAGGCATTTATGATGAGCCTTACGACTCGAAGGACGTGCATTCGCGGGCGGGTATTCTCATCTCTTTCGTTGCCGCTTTTCTTATTCTGTTGTTTGTGGGTGATGCTTTCCGGGGGCTTATCATCTCACAGGCTGTGCTCAGTCTCCAATTGCCTTTCACCATGTTCTTGCAGGTGAGCCTCACGTCATCGCGCCGTGTGATGGGCGACTATGCTAACAGCCGTTTCACCACGGTCCTGCTCTACACAATGGCCGGCTTTGTTACGTTGCTCAACGTTTATTTGCTCTGGAGCCTCGTGGCATGACAGGCGCCGGCTTGCCGGAGACATAGGAGCGGGCGGGAGCGTTCCCACGCCGGTGTGGCCGGAATGAATTCATATAAATGCTTTTCTCCCGTCGCTTTTACAGGGGAAAAGCTTATCTTTGCATTTTTATTACAGAATGCGTTTTCCCGGAAAACGCCAGTCAGACGAATAAAATCATCACATGCAAGGATTCTATGCTATCGTATTGTTGGTCTGCTCCAACATCTTCATGACTTTTGCCTGGTACGGCCACTTGAAATTGCAACAAACCGGCGTGAGCCGCAACTGGCCGCTCATGGCCGTCATTCTCTTTTCGTGGGGCATCGCCCTGTTTGAATACATCTGTCAGGTGCCGGCCAACCGGCTGGGGTATATTGACAACGGCGGACCTTTCTCGCTTATACAACTCAAGGTCATTCAGGAGGTGGTGTCGCTCATTGTCTTTACGGTCATCGTAACGTTGCTGTTTAAAGGAGAGGGATTCCATTGGAACCATGTGGCGGGGTTTGCCTGCCTTGTGGCCGCCGTCTATTTTGTATTCATGAAGTGAACCTTTCGGATAAGTCCGTTCGCCTTGATGGAGGCTTGAAAAACACAGTCAATAGTATAACAGCTGATGTCTGACAAAGAAAAAACAATGTCCAGTCCGTGTGACGGACGCGCTTTGGAAAAACGGTTGCGCCGGCGTTTTGCCGATGGCGTGCGCGAGTTCTCACTCATCGAACCGGGCGACCACTTGCTCTTGGGGCTATCGGGCGGCAAGGATTCTATGGCCTTGCTCGAATTGTTGGGCGATGCAAAGCGGCGGGCAGGCGGTCGATTTGAAGTGAGCGCCCTGCATGTGAGAATGGATAATGTGGACTATCAGTCCGATACTTCTTATCTGGAACGGCAAGCCGAGGTGTCGGGAGTCAGACTTTACGTAAAGACAGCATCTTTTGAGCCCGATCGCAACGAGCGGCGCTCGCCTTGCTTCCTCTGCTCGTGGACACGACGCAAGGTACTCTTTTCCACCGCACAGGAGTTGGGCTGTAATAAAATAGCCCTTGGGCATCATCAGGACGACATGTTGCTCACGGCACTGATGAATCTGACTTATTCCGGCTCCTTTTCAACCATGCCGGCCAGCCTGACGATGAGGAAGTTTCCGGTCTGTATCATACGGCCGCTTTGCAAAGTCCATGAGGAAGACCTTCGTGAATGGGCGGAATATCGAGGGTTTCGGCCGCTAGTGAAGGCTTGTCCTTTTGAAAAGGCTTCAAACCGAACGGCTGTACGCCAATTGTTTGACGCCATGGAGGCGCTCAATCCTGAAGCCAGGTACAGCCTGTGGCATGCGTTGGTAAAGGAAAACAAGATAGTAGAGCGGCCGGCCGAAGAATGAACCGCTGTGCCGGAATACGGAGAGGCTTGCCCCTCACACATGAATTATACCTGGAAAACGACTTAGAAGACAGACAATGATCTCAAATCAGGAAATAGATTACGCACAGCGTATCATTGAAAAGACCGATGCCCATCTTTTTCTTACCGGAAAAGCAGGCACAGGCAAGACCACATTCCTGCGCCGGCTGAAGGAAATCCAGCCTAAACGGATGGTGGTACTTGCTCCCACGGGCATCGCTGCAATCAACGCCGGCGGCGTAACCATCCACTCCTTCTTTCAATTGCCGTTTGCTCCTTATATTCCCGGTGCCAATTACAGCAAAGAACAGTTCAGAATGGGAGCAAACAAACTTAAGCTTATCCGCTCGCTCGAATTGCTGGTCATCGACGAAATATCAATGGTGCGCGCCGATCTGCTCGACAATATTGATGAGGCATTGCGCCGGCATCGGGGCAACGCCGCGCCTTTTGGCGGCGTTCAGTTGCTCATGATCGGCGACTTGCAGCAACTGGCGCCCGTAGTCACTGATGAAGAGCAATTATTGTTGAAACCTTATTACGACACCTGTTTTTTCTTCAGCAGTCATGTGCTCCGAAAGACAAACTATCTGACCGTTGAATTGCAACATGTATATCGCCAGAGCGACGAAAAATTCATAGACTTGCTTAATAAAGTACGGCAAGGACGCATTGATGATGATGTGCTGGCCCGTCTCAATGCCCGATGCCTTCCCGGCTTCATCCCGCAGGACAATGAGGGATATATTCACCTTGTTACGCATAACCGCCAGGCGGGACAAATAAACCGGCAAAAGCTTGAAGCGCTACCGGGAGAGACCTTTTCCTTTCAGGCTTCTACGGAAGGGAACTTTCCTGAATCATCTTATCCCACCGATGCTACGCTCGAGCTCAAACAAGGCGCCCAGGTCATGTTTGTAAAGAACGATCAGGCAGGGCGCTACTACAACGGTATGATTGGTGAGGTTACAGACATCGGAACGAAAGGCTTCTGCGTACGTCCGGTAGACGAAAAAGGCGGGAACATCTCCCTTGAACCGGAGGAATGGACCAATGCACGCTATGTTCTTAACGAAAAAACAGGAGAAGTAGAGGAACGCATCGACGGCGTGTTCCGACAATTCCCCATCAAGCTGGCATGGGCCATCACTATCCATAAAAGTCAGGGACTTACTTTTGAACACGCCGTCATAGACGCCCATCAAGCCTTTGCTCACGGCCAGACTTATGTGGCGTTAAGCCGTCTGAAAAAGCTCGATGGACTGATACTTTCTTCACCTATTCCTCCTTCAGCCATCATTACAGATCTTTCTGTCAACCAATACATGCGCGACATTGTAGGACGGGGAATTGATGAAAACCGCCTTAACCGGTTGTGTGCCGCATTTGTGTTGAATACACTCACTTCATTGTTCGATTTCCGTCCGCTCAAGCAGTCTTGTGACCGCCTCATGCGGGTTCTTCTGGAATTTTTCTCCCGACTTTATCCCGATACCATAGCATCGTGGCAACAGGTCAGGACAGAGTTTGACGGACAGGTGAGCGATGTAGCCCAGCGGTTCAGGCCGCAATTGGAACGTCTTGTGGCCGATAACGCCGAGGTGGAGGAAAATGAAAAGTTGCAGGAGCGTTTACGCAAAGGAGCGGCTTATTTTGAGGAGGTTCTCCGTCCCATACAAGTACTTTCGGAAAACCTCAAGCTCCCCACCGATAGTTCCATTGCCCGTAAACGCCTGAAAACGGCGGCCGAAGAATTTTGTGAACTCCTCTTTATGCAAATAACCTTATTGCAATACGTGGCCGAGCATGGCTTTTCCTTGGCGGACTACCAACGGGCCAAGGCGCAGGCTTATATCAGCAAGCCGTCAGGCAGGAAGAAAGGTGAGGGCGGCAAAGCGGCCATACGCGAGCGTGAACGGATAGTCGTTCCTTCAGAGATGGAACAGCCTCGGCTTTACCGAAGTCTCGTAGACTGGCGTTACGAAAAGGCGAAAGAGGAGAAAAAACCAGCCTATGTCATTCTGCAGCAAAAGGCATTGCAGGGAGTGGCTAACCTTATGCCGGATACGCCGGAGAAACTCGCCCTCATCCCTTATATCGGCAAGAAAACCGTAGAGATGTATAGTGGGGAAATACTCGACATCGTTTCCCGCTACCTTAAGGAGAACGCGCTTCAGAGTCCGGCTATGCGTACAGAGAAAGTCGCCGTGGTTCCCGCTGCCGAGCGCGAGAAAACGGCTGACAAAAGCCTGCTGATGTTTGAACAGGGACTTTCCATAGACGAAATAGCCAGTGAACGCCATCTTACGACCGCCACGGTTTTCTCACATCTGGCCAAACACGTCATAGAGGGCCGTCTGGAAATGTCGCGCCTCGTGGCTCCTGAAAAGGAGGGCCGCATCAAATCCGCTCTGTACGATATGGCCAGGCGTTTTCCGCAGGCCACGCTCGGTGAAAAGCGTCAGGCCGCGGGCGAGGACGTATCCTTTGGTGAAGTCAAGCTCGTAGAAACGTTACTGTCCCAACCATCTTCTGAGACGGAACAGATTTAAAAACATTTTCCTGTCTTAATGAAAAAAGTCCCGCACACCATCTTTTCCCCGACCCTGTTCGCCTCATGGGAGAAACTCCGGAGAAGATGGTGTGCCGTATTGCTATTGCTGCCTCACCTTCTTGTTTCCGCACAGACTTACACAGCCGGTCGCGAAGAATATCTGACGTGGGAGGATTTCGTAGAAAATTATTGTGAGAGGGAAACCGGCGATGTTTCCGATGACGGGAAAAACGACGGATACCTGCAACAGTTGCAAGAGCTGCATGCCCGGCCTTATAACATCAACACGGTCTCGCGGGAAGCCCTTCTCGGCATACCTTTTCTTTCGGAAGAACAAGCAGATTCCATATTGTCCTATCGCCGGCAAAAGCGGTTTTTCCGCACTTTGGGCGAGCTACAGTTCGTCAGTCCGTTGACGCGTGAAGAGCGACAGTGGCTTTCGCTTTTCATCTACGCCGGAGACACTTTAAGCGTGCCTCAGTCATTCGGCCGGCGTATCTTCGGCGGCCGTCACGACCTGACGGCGGATCTGCTCATACCCTGTTACCGCCGTGAAGGCAATCAGCCCCACTCGCGTGAGGAACTGGAAAAATACCCCAACCGCCAGTATCTGGGCAATGGCCTGGCCCACACCCTGCGCTACCGTTACCGCAGCAGGGAAGGAGATGTGGCATACGGCCTGACGATGCAGAAAGACGCCGGCGAGCCCTTCGGCCGTTATGGTAACCTGCCCTATGACTATACCTCAGGTTATTTCCATTTGGCACCGTTCCAAAAGCGCTGGGCACTGTGGCTGGGAGATTATGAGATAAACGTGGCGCAAGGTCTGCTGGTCGGAAGCCGGCGTTTTGGCTACCGGCAGATTTTGTCCGCCGCAGTCATGCGCCCGCCGGCCGTTGTCAGGCCGCATACCTCCACCGACGAAGCTTTCTTCCTGCGCGGGGCGGCCATGCGCTGGTGCTTAAACGGTTGGCAGGTGGTGGCATTCGCCTCCTGGCGGCGCATCGACGGCACCCTCCGGGGCGACACGCTCACAGCTCTCAAAACCGATGGGTTGCACCGCACCGAAGGCGAGATGGAACGGCGCCGGGTGGCGGGACTGCTGACCTTGGGCGCACAGGCCAGCTACGTGAGGCCGAACTGGCATACCGGAGCCACAGTCCTTTACAGCCGCTACGGCAAAACCCTTTATCCCCCGTTGAGGCCGGACAACCGCCATGTGCTGCGCGGCCGCTCAGCCGCGGGAGTGAGCCTGCACTATGCCTGGCGGCTTTCGCCGCAGGTGGAGGCGACCGGCGAAGTGGCCGCCGACCGTTATGGCCACCTTTCCTTGCTGCATGTGGTGCGTTTCGTGCCTAGTCACGCCGTCAATCTGACGCTACAGGGGCGCCATCTGTCGCCGCGCTATGTGGCGCCGCACGCCGGAGCTGACGTACAGAATTCGCGGATGCAGAATGAGACCGGTCTTTACGGCCAATTTTCCTGGCAAATGACACCGCGCCTGAACGTCACAGCCCACGCCGACCTCTTTCGCTTCAAGCATCCCGTTTTCCGCGCCTCACTCCCGCGTTCCAAAGGTATGGAAGCCGGTCTTCGGGGACAATACTCCCTTTCGTCAGCCACATCATTAAGCCTGCGCTATAAAATGAAATCGCGTCAGCAGGATGTGACGGGTTATGCCGGCCGGCTGATGCAATTCGTCACCACCCATCGCCTTCGTTTCGGAACGACGACCAAGGCCTTTCCGTATCTGACACTGCACGCCGCAGCCGATGCCGCCGTTGCCTGTACGCAAACTACGCGGGCAGAAGCCGGATGGATGCTTTCCACGCGTGCCGCCTACGCGCGCAGGCGTTTCTCCATGGCCGCGTTTATGGCTGCATTCTTCACCGAAAGTTATGCCGCGCGGCTCTATGCCTACCAGCCGCAACTGCCTTATGTCGGCGGCTTTCCCTCTTTTTACCATCACGGACTGAGTTTTGTCTGTCAGGCTTCTTACCGTCTCACCCGCAACTGGCGCTTTTCTCTGCGCAATGGTTTCCTCCACTATTTTAACCGCAGTCAAATCGGTACGGGCACACAGGCCATCGGCAGTCCCACAAAAAATGACGTCGCCCTACAGATGACCGGATGCTTTTAACCACAAAAGCAATGTCACTGCAACCAATCATTGCCGGCATGCCTTCCGTGGTGCCTCCTGTGCTGCGGCAGGTAAAGCCGCGTTGCCTGAAGAAAAGACCGCCGTGCCGTGAGGAACGAACGAAAAATATTGTAACTTTGCTCCTGACAACTATCTTACATCCACCGTCGTGGCGGAACCGGCAGCCGCTTAGCCCGCCCGACGTTCTCATTTGAAAAACATGAAACACCCTTTCAAGACAGACGTAGCGGTATTGATCTTATTCTTCAACCGTCCGGACCACCTCCGCGAAGTGTTCGACGAAGTGCGGCGTGCACGTCCTTCGCGCCTGTTCCTCTATCAGGACGGCCCGCGCGGGCCGCACGATATGGAAGGCATTACGGCCTGCCGCCGCGTGGTGGAAAACATCGACTGGCAATGCGACGTGCAGCGGCTTTATCAGGAAAAGAACTACGGGTGTGACCCCTCGGAGTTCATTTCCCAGAAGTGGGCGTTTTCCATGGCCGACAAGTGCATCGTGCTTGAAGATGACGATGTGCCCTCGCAGTCGTTTTTCCCATTCTGCAAGGAACTCCTCGACAGGTATGAGCACGACGAGCGCATAACCATGATTGCCGGCTTCAACAGCGACGGAGAGACACCGGCCGTGCCTGCTGACTATTTTTTTACTTCCGTCCTTTCCATTTGGGGATGGGCCTCGTGGCGACGTGTCATCGACCGCTGGGAAGGCGACTACGCCTTTCTCAACGACGACTTCGCCATGCGCCAGTTGCGCGGCGTGATGCGTCAGCGGCGCTACTGCAAGGACACGCTGCGCGCCTGCTACAACCATCGCGCTTCGGGCAAGGAATACTACGAAACCATATTCTGGGCATCCATGCTGCTGGAGAGCGGACTAGCCGTCATGCCCACAAAAAACATGATAAACAATCGCGGCGCCACCGGCGACTCCACCCATTTTGCCGGTAACCTCCACACCATGCCGCACCGTTTGCGCCGGCTTTTCACTATGCCGCGCCACGAAGTGGCATTCCCTCTCCGCCATCCGCGTTATATCATAGAAAACACCGACTACAAGGAGCGCGTTTACCGCACTTTTGCCTATGGTCATCCCCTCATAAAAGTCGGCCGCTCTCTGGAGGAATTATGGCTCAATCTGCGCTACGGCAACTTCCGCTTTATTTTCAAGTCCCTTTGGCGGCGGATAGGCATGTGGACAGGGCGTGTGAGACATCGGTAACCTTTTTGGCACCGTCAGCAACAGGAACGTCCGGAGCGGCAAAAGCATACGTGCCTGCCGCTCCGGACGTCTTTTCCTTATTGCCTCCTCCGGCGCTCTGCCACCATAGGCATTCCTTTGCTTTCAACCTTTCCGGCTTTAACATATTTAACTTTCCGCAACACTCCGAAGTGTTAAAACATAGGTTTGAAGCAGTGAAGGGGAAAAAGTCCGTATTGGAATTTCAACGCGAATACTTGGAATTTGAATTCGAATACGGGGAATTTTTGGGAAAAAACAAGCCGGTTTTCTCCTTCATTCCGGCTGGAAAACACTGAAAAAGCGGGACTTCCGTGTGGAACGTCCCGCTTGGCTATTACAAAGATACGATATTTTCCGCCGGAAAGCAAATAGTGTTAAAAACGTATGCGTGGAGAAAAAGCAGGTTTCTCCAACTGTTGAGGCCGGACGGAGAATATCTGAAACTGGCTATAGAGCTTCCAGCTTCGTCTTGAAGGCCAAGGCGTACATGCGCATCTGCTTGATCATGGCCAAAAGACCGTTGCTGCGGGTGGGCGAAAGATGCTCCGTCAGGCCTATGCGGGCAATGAAGTAAAGGTCGGCTTCGAGGATTTCCTGTGGCGTATGGCCGTTCATTACGCGAATGAGCAACGCCACTATGCCGCGCACAATGAGGGCATCGCTTTCGGCGCGGAAAGTGAGGCGGCCGCCGGCTTCATCGCAGGCCAGCCAAACGCGGCTTTGACAGCCGTCTATGAGGTTCTGGTCTGATTTGTCTTCCGCTGGCAGCGCTTCCTGTTCCTCGCCCAGGTCTATAAGCAGCTGATAGCGGTCCATCCAGTCCTCCAGTTCGGAAAATTCTTCAATTATTTCGTCTTGCTTTTCGTTGATAGTCATAGTGTTTCAAGTTTGTTCGTAACTTTTTTAAAACAAGTGGCATCGTTGCGGCTTATAATTCCTCCGACAGCATTTGAAGGAGCGTTTGCCCTACAAGGCGGAGATTCTCACGCGAGATGTTTCCGGGGGTATCAGCCGTGGTGTGCCAGGTGGCGCCGAACGTATTGGCCGCTCCTGTAATGTAAGGGATCACATCGACCGTAGGTATGCCGGCCACTTCGTTCATTGGCAGGTGATCGTCGGTGGCATATCCTCCGTCGGCCTTTATGAAGAGATTCTGTGCCCCTATGTCGTGCGCCGTCTGCCACAGGCGGTGCATTACAGCCTCGGCATAGCGCATTGAAAAACCTTCGTAGCGGAATTGTGCGTCGCGGCCACCCACCATGTCGAGCAGGATGCCGTAACGCGCCTTGTAGCCGCGTGCCGCAGCTTGCCTGGCCCAATACTGCGATCCCAAACACCAGTCCCTGCCATCGGGATCGGGTGTGCCCCAGTAGGGAGCGCCGTAGTCTTCGGCGTCGAAACACACGAAATCCACTCCCACCGCGGGTTTCAGCTCGTTGAGCAGACGCGCCACTTCAAGCATCACGGCCACACCGCTCGCGCCGTCGTTGGCGGCCATTACGGGTTGGCGGTGCTTCGTCGTGTCGGGATCTTCGTCGGCCCATGGGCGGCTGTCCCAGTGGGCGGCCAGTATGATGCGCGCATCGGCCTCCGGACGGTAGGAGGCTATGATGTTGCGGCCTTGCAGTTCGTTTTTGTCCCAGCCAGTGAACGTGGCTTTCTGCTCCTCCACGTCCAGCCCCAAAGCCTTGAAGCGTGCCACTAGATAGTCGCCGCAGCGCCGGTGGGCCTCGGAGTTGGGAACACGGGCGCCGAAGTCACATTGTGCCACAACGTTGGCATAGGCCGAGTCGGCGTTGAATTTCACCGGCGTCAGTTCCGTGGCGGCCGTTTCGTTGCCGGTCGTTCCGGTTGCGTTGTTCTTGCAGCCTGCCAAGGCCGTCAGGCCCGCGGCGAGCACACTCATTATTAAATAGGTGTATTGTTTCATAAAAGATGACTTTTCATGTTTTCTTTATCACTGTTGTCAAATACTTTCAAGACTGCCGTAATTTTTGACAGGCCGCCATCACGCGCAGAAAGTTACCGCCCCACAGTTTCTCCAGTTCCTGACGTTCCAGCCCTTCGGCCATGAGCCGTTGCGTGAGCAGGAGGTAGTCGGCTGCTGAAGCCAGCCCGCGTATGCCTCCGTCGCCGTCGAAGTCTGAACCTATGCCGACATGGTCGATGCCCGCCACGTGTATCATGTGCATGATATGTGCCACAACATCATCGAGCGTGGCTTCGCCGCAGGTCTCTTCGCGCAGAAATCCGTGGTAAAAGGTGGCTTGCGCCACGCCGTCCCGTTCGGCCAGCCGGCGTAGCTGTTCGTCGGTGAGGTTACGCGGATGATTGCAAAGCGCTCTGGCTGAGGAATGGGAGCATACTACGGGGGCGGCCGATAGGTCGAGCACGTCGTTGAAAGTGCTTTCGGCGGCATGCGAGAGATCTACCATTACGCCGAGGCGGTTCATTTCCTCCACCACCGTGCGTCCCAGCCTGCTCAGGCCGCCGTGTTCGGCGGCGGAGCGCACTGCTGCGTCGCAAAGGTCATTGTCGCCGTTGTGGCAGAGGGTGATGTATGTTATGCTCTCTTCGGCGAAGCGCGCCACGTTGCCCGCATCACGGCCCAAGGCGTATCCGTTCTCTATTCCTAGGAGGACGGCCTTTTTCCCGTTGGCCTTGGCTTTCTGTATCTCTTCCGGGGTGCGGACTATTACGGCGGCTTCTGCGTTGCGGGCCACTTCTGCTTTTATTCCGCCGATGAGATGACGTGCGCGCTCCGTTGCTGCATGGAGAGCCTGGGGAGTGCGTTCGCCCTGCGGCAGGTAAGCTACCATACATACTGCGTCGAGCATTCCCTCGCTCATTCGGTGAAGGTCCATCAGGACGTGTGGCTGGCGGACTTCAAGGCGGGCGTCTTTGCCGTACCACATGGGGGTGTCGCAATGGGAGTCGAGCGTCAGGATGGTGTGGTGCATTTCTTTGGCGCTCCGGTATTTTTCGGCTTGCTTTATGAAATGTCCGAAGAGGGGCCGCATGCTTCCGTCGCCGCCTTCGAGGAAGCATTCGGGATGCCATTGTACGGCTGTGACGGGTTTCATTCGGGTGCTTTCAAGGGCTTCCGCCACGCCGTCGGCGGAGCGTGCCGTTATCCGCAGTGCGGGGCCGGGATCTCCTACGGCCTGATGGTGGAAGGAGTTGACGCAGAAGGATGTTCCCAGCAGGTGTGCCACGCATGAGCCTTCGAGGGCCGAGACGCGGTGGGTGGGTGTGTGGCGTGGGGCGCTTTGGGAATGTTTGATGAGACTGACATCCGGCATGGCGGTGGCAAGGTCTTGGAGGACGGTGCCGCCGAGGGCTGCGGCTATTACCTGCATGCCACGGCAGATGCCGAAGAGCGGCAGGTTGCGGTCGTGTGCCATCTGTGCGAGGAGCAGTTCGCAGGCGTCGCGGCGGGAGTTGATGCTGCCTAGTGCGGGGACGGGGTCTTCGCCGAGAAAAAGCGGATTGAGGTCCGCTCCGCCTGAGAGCAGCAGGCCGTCGAGGGTGTCGAGCCATGAGAGTATTACCTGCTCGCTGTCGGTGGGCGGTAGTACTACGGGGATGCCGCCGGCCTGTTCGATGCTGCGGTAGTAGCCTTCGGCCAGTTCGCAGCCGGCGGCGCCGAAGTTGCCGCTGATGCCGATGAGCGGCCGGACGTTGTGGTTGGGGAAACGTGATGTGAGTGCTTTGTGGCGCGAGTGGGTGTCGAATGTTGTCATGGGGCGGGCTTTTGTGGATGAGGGATTGCCGCGGGACGTTATTTGCCGGAACGGCGGTTTGACCGGCGCCGGGGATTGCTGGGGAACCAGCCTTTGCGCACGCGTTCTTCCTGCTCGAAGAGTTCCTTGATGGTCCAGAGGGAGGAGAATCCTATTATGCCGCAAAGGGCGCTCCAGAAAAGACTTTCGATGAAAAGCGCGCCAACGGCGCAGCCGGCTCCGAGCAGCAGGAATACCCACCACGGGCGTGTGCCGAAGTAGTATTCTGTTTTGATGACGATGGGATGGAATATACCGATGGTTATAAAGGTGGAGAGGCCTAGTAGGATTCCTTCGTAGTGAAGCATGTGTGGGGAAGTTTTAGGGGTTCGCTATCTTCGTTGGCCGAAAGAAAAAAATCCCCCTGCCGGTCCGTGGTGCGGGAATGGCGGAGGAGGAGTTTCTTCTGTGCGGTATTTCAGTTTTCGGTTTTTCGGCGGCTTCGTTGTTCGGACGCGTTGTCATCGCCGTCAGGGTCGTCGGCCAAGGCGGCTGTTTCTGCCAGATGGGCGGCATACTCGCGTGCGGCGCGCAGGTTTTTGTTTTCTTCCTCTCCGGGAATGATGATGGGTACTTGGCGGGTGAAGCTTTGCTCGAGCGAGATGAGTGTTTCGGTTGATATGACACCGTTTATTTCCTGTATGCGGTTGTTGAGCAGGTCCATAAGGTGTTCATTGTCGCGCAGATAGAGCTTGACGAGCATTGTGTAGTGGCCGGTTGTGAAGTGGCATTCCACGATTTCGGGAATTTTGAGCAGCTCGGCGGCCACTTCCTTGTACATTGACCCGCGTTCGAGCGTGATGCCAACGAAGGTGCAGGTGCTGTAGCCGATGTGTTTGGGGTAGACGTTATAGCCTGAACCGGTGATGACACCGGCTTCGGTGAGGCGCTGCACGCGCTGATGAATGGCGGCACGCGACACGCCGCAAACTTCGGCTACATCTTTAAAGGGGACACGGGCATCCACTGAGATGATCTGAAGGATTTTCAGGTCTAATTTGTCAACTTTTTTCATGACATGTTCTTGTTTTTTTATTTTACTTGGTGACAAAGATACATATTATTATGCAATTTGATTATATTTTAAGGACGGAAAAATAATAATGTCTCATTATTTCTTTCATTTGTGGAAAAAGGATAATGCACTTGCCGGTGAAGGGCGCCGTTTGCGTGGCTGTCTTTTCATGGATTTTATTGCGGATTTTGCTTTCTGAGGTTTTTAACACTATTTGTTTTCCGGCGGAAAATGTCGTATCTTTGTAACAGCGAAGCGGGACATTCCACACGGAAGTCCCGCTTTTTCAGTGTTTTTCAGCCGGAATCAAAGAGGAAACCGGGGTATTTCTTCCCGAAAATCCCCGTATCGGAATTTAAATTCCAAGTATTCGAGTTGAAATTCCGATACGGACTTTTTCAATTACCATGCTCCAAACCTATGTTTTAACACGCCGGAGTGTTACGGAAGGTTAAATATGTTAAAGTCGGACGGAGGATGAATTTAACGTAAAGAGGGCATTGGGGCGCATAAATGCCGGCCGGGGAAAAGAGCTTTTTATTTTTTATGTTTTCTTACATGAAAAAATGTAAACTCGGCTGTACAAATTAAATAGAAATATTACCTTTGCAAGAAAGAACAGAGACACAACTAACAATTTAATCAACATAATCTACTGTTATGGCAAACAAGAAATTCATTACTTGTGACGGCAACCAGGCTGCTGCGCATATTGCGTACATGTTTTCGGAAGTTGCCGCCATCTATCCCATTACGCCCAGTTCGCCTATGGCTGAACACGTTGACGAGTGGTCGGCCCAAGGCCGCAAGAACCTCTTTGGCGACACGGTAAGCGTTCAGGAAATGCAAAGTGAGGGCGGTGCCGCCGGTGCCGTTCACGGTTCGTTGCAGGCCGGTGCGCTCACCACTACCTTCACCGCGTCGCAGGGTCTGCTGCTCATGATTCCCAACATGTACAAGATTGCGGGCGAACTGCTGCCTACTGTGTTTCATGTGTCGGCGCGCACGCTGGCCACGCATTCGCTCTGTATCTTCGGCGACCACAGTGACGTGATGGCCTGCCGCCAGACAGGTTTTGCCATGCTTTGCGAAGGTTCCGTGCAGGAAGTGATGGACCTCTCGGCCGTGGCCCATCTGACGGCGCTCGAGAGCCGCGTTCCTTTCATCAACTTCTTCGACGGTTTCCGCACCAGCCATGAGTATCAGAAGATTGAGGTGATGGATCAGGAGGACATCCGTCCGCTCGTGCCGATGGACAAGGTGAGCGAATTCCGCAACCGCGCCCTCACGCCCGAACATCCCGTGGCACGCGGTATGGCTGAGAACCCCGAGACGTTCTTTGCACACCGCGAAGTGTGCAACCCTTACTACGATGCCGTACCCGGTATTGTGGAGAAATACATGAAAGCCGTATCGGAAATCACCGGCCGCGAATACAAGCTCTTCAGCTACTACGGCGCCGACGATGCCGAACGCGTCATCATCTGCATGGGTTCCGTGACGGAGGCCGCGCGTGAAGCCATCGACTATCTCGTGGGCAAAGGCGAGAAGGTGGGCATGGTGAGCGTACACCTTTACCGCCCGTTCTCTGTGAAGCATCTCTTGGAGGCTGTACCCGCAACGTGCAAGAGGATTGCCGTGCTGGACCGCACGAAGGAACCGGGTGCCAACGGCGAACCGCTTTATCTCGACGTGAAGGATGCCTTCTACGATCAGGAGAACCGTCCGCTCATCGTTGGCGGACGCTACGGTCTCGGCTCGTGCGACACTACGCCTACAATGGTCATCTCTGTGTTCGACAATCTGGCACTGCCCATGCCCAAGGACCACTTTACGCTGGGCATCACCGATGACGTGACCTTTACGTCTCTGCCCTTGGAAAAGGAAATGGCGCTCGGAGGCGAAGGCATTTATGAGGCCAAGTTCTATGGCTTGGGTGCCGACGGTACGGTGGGCGCCAACAAGAACTCCGTGAAAATTATCGGCGACAACACTGACAAGTATTGCCAGGCTTACTTCTCCTACGACTCCAAGAAGTCGGGCGGCTTCACCTGCTCCCATCTGCGCTTCGGCAACAGCCCTATCCGCTCCACTTATCAGATAAAGACGCCTAACTTCGTGGCTTGCCACGTTCAGGCTTATCTGCACATGTATGATGTGCTCCGCGGTTTGCGCGACGGCGGTACTTTCCTGCTCAACACCATCTGGGAAGGTGAGGAACTGGCCGGCAACCTGCCCAACAATGTGAAACGTTATTTTGCCGAGCACAACATTACCGTATACTATATCAACGCTACGAAGATCGCTCAGGAAATAGGATTGGGCAACCGCACGAACACCATCCTGCAGTCGGCCTTTTTCCGCATTACCGAGGTGATTCCCGTAGATCTGGCCGTGGAACAGATGAAGAAGTTCATCGTGAAATCTTACGGCAAGAAGGGCGAAGACGTGGTGAACAAGAACTATCAGGCCGTAGACCGCGGCGGCGAATACAAGCAGCTTGTCGTAGACCCCGCCTGGGCCAACTTGCCTGAAGACGAGAAGGTGGTACGCGATGAGCCGGCCTACATCACCGATCTGGTGCGCCCCATCAACGCACAAAACGGCGACCTCCTTCCGGTAAGCGCCTTTAAAGTGTCGGAGGACGGCACGTGGCTGCAAGGCACCGCCGCTTATGAGAAACGTGGGGTGGCGGCATTCGTTCCCGTCTGGAACTCGGAAAACTGCATCCAGTGTAACAAGTGTTCCTATGTGTGTCCCCACGCTGCTATCCGCCCGTTTGTGATGGACGATGAAGAAGTAAAGGGCATCAAGGGCAACACGCTCGAAATGAAAGCCCCTGCTGCACTCAAGGGCATGCACTTCCGCCAGCAGGTCAACGTGCTCGACTGCCTCGGCTGCGGCAACTGCGCCGATGTATGCCCGGGTATGCGCGGCAACAAGGCCCTTGAGATGGTACCTCTCGAAGGACAGCTTGAGCAACAGGACAACTGGGACTACAGCGTGAAGAATGTCAAGAGCAAGCAGCATCTGGTGGACATCAAGCTCAACCCGAAGAACTCACAGTTTGCCACACCGCTTTTCGAATTCTCCGGCGCATGTTCCGGTTGCGGCGAAACGCCTTACGTCAAACTCGTCAGCCAGCTCTTTGGCGACCGTCAGATGATAGCCAACGCCACAGGATGTTCTTCCATCTACTCGGGCTCCATCCCCTCAACACCCTATTGCACCAACGAAAAAGGACAAGGTCCCGCATGGGCCAACTCTCTCTTTGAGGATTTCTGTGAATTTGGTATGGGTATGGTTCTTGCCAACAAGAAAATGCGTGCCCGCATCGAGGCGTTGCTCGGCGAAGTAATGGCCTGCGAGGAAGCTCCCGCAGAGTATAAGGAGGCCGCGCAAGCCTGGATTGAAGGTAAGGACGATGCCGAAGCCAGCCGCGCCGCCGCACTCAAGCTTGAGCCTTTCATCAAAGAAGGTGCTGCCAAGGGCTGCGCAACGTGTCAGCAACTCGAAGAACTCAGTCATTTCCTTACGAAGCGAAGCCAGTGGATCATCGGTGGCGACGGTGCGTCTTACGACATCGGCTACGGCGGTCTCGACCACGTATTGGCCAGCGGAGAAGACGTCAACATCCTGGTACTCGACACCGAAGTCTACTCCAACACCGGCGGACAGGCCTCCAAGGCAACACCCATCGCAGCCATCGCCCAGTTTGCCGCAGCCGGCAAACGTGTCACGAAAAAAGACCTCGGCCTCATGCAGGCCACTTACGGCTACGTTTATGTAGCTCAGGTAGCCATGGGAGCCGATCAGGCACAATGCCTCAAAGCCATCCGTGAGGCCGAAGCCTATCACGGTCCGTCGCTCATCATCGCTTATGCTCCGTGTATCAACCACGGCCTTAAGATTAAAGGCGGCATGGGCAAGAGCCAGGAGGAAGAGCGTCGTGCGGTAGAATGCGGTTACTGGCATCTGTGGCGTTATAATCCTGAACTCGCCGACCAGGGACAGAATCCCTTTACGCTCGACTCTAAGGAACCGCAATGGGATAAGTTCCAGGAATATCTCGACGGTGAGGTACGCTTCCTGTCATTGAAGAAAGCCCTCGGCGAAGAAGCCTCCACAGAACTTTACGCCGCAACCAAAGCCGCCGCACAGAAGCGCTACCGCTCCTACGTCCGCAAGACACAAGAGGATTGGAGTTTGTAATTCGCCGTATTGAAGCGACATAAACCTTTAAACAAAGGCGCAGTTCCGTAATGAGCGAGAACTGCGCCTTTCATATATTCCGGTTTGTCAGTAAAACGATAGGATAAAAAAGGGAGTATATTCTGAGAACCTTTATTCCGACCGGTAGAGGGATAAAGCCTGTGAATTTTCCCATAATCCGGAAATAACTGAAACAAGAGACAGGAATGTTGAGGTATATTGGGCGGCATCTTCGCATACCAACCGTAGCTCTTCATCTACTGAGCGTCCTTTGTCGGCATATCGGATGTAATGTTCTCACATGACCAGACGTTATAGTAATAACATAAAAAATGCAACTTCGCGTCATCACGACGAAAAGTTGCCTCACAGAACTTATATAGAGATGAAAAAACTATTTTATAATGATTATAAGAATTTATCTTTCTTTTATTCTGTTGCAAAGATATAAATATAGTTTGAAACTTCCAAATATTATTTGTTATTTCTATACCTTATTTTACATTTTTCCGTATCGGCAACTTAATGGAGCCTTCACCAAATGTTATTTTTCGTTCGCGATAAAGCGTTCCCAAGGCACGTTTGAATGTTTTCTTGCTCACAGCAAAGCGTCCGGCTATCTCTTCAGGTGTGCTGTCATCAGAAAAAGGTAGTTCACCTCCTGCGGCTCGGAGTTCGTCGAGAAGCACATCGGCAAAGTCGCGGAAGCGGCTTTTTCCAATACGGTCGAGCGAGATATCAAGTTTGCCATCAGGCCGGAGGCTTACTACTGTTCCGTGCAAGAGGTCGCCGGTACGGGGCGGCATACCGAATATTTGATCGTCATATACAAGTCCCTGATGCGCATTATCTACAATAACCTTAAAGCCCAGAGGCGTTTTCTGCTGCACGAGTACCTCCACTTCGCGGCCGCGATAGTAATCGGCCGACCGGGCAGGCCGAAGCCATTGCTCTACTTTTGCTGAAGCCACGATGCGATTGGTTTCTTCGTCCACGTGTACATGTACGATATAGGAACGGTCCTGCATCATGCGCATTTTCTGTTCGCGAAATGGCACGAAGAGATCTTTCATCAGTCCCCAGTCGAGAAAGGCTCCGAACTCATTGACCCAGGCTACCCGTAGGAACGCGAAACGCCCTACGCGGGTCAGCGGCTGTTCGGTAGTACCGACAAGGCGCTCGCTCTGGTCCAGATAAATAAATACCCGAACTTCATCGCCGGGACGCATTTCGCGCCGCACATAGGCTTTAGGCATAAGGATTTCCCCAACATGTCCGCCGTCGAGATAGGCCCCGTGGTCAGTAAAGCGCGTAATGCGTAGGGTATTGTAATCGCCTAGCTTAATCATATTCCGGTTCGTCTTTTTCAGCTGATGTTTCTTCAGTTGCGGTAATCAAAGAAAGTTCCTCGTCCACGACACGTCCGTCGGCCAGATGGATAGTCCGGTCAGTGATCCGTGCCAGTTCCTCATCGTGGGTGACGATTACAAACGTCTGTCCGTATTTGTCGCGCAGGTCGAAGAAGAGGCGATGTAATTCAGCCTTGTTGTGGCTGTCAAGACTACCCGACGGCTCGTCGGCCAACACCACGGCGGGTTCGTTCATCAAGGCGCGTGCCACGGCCACACGTTGTTTTTCGCCGCCCGACAGTTGTGCGGGCTTATGCCGTGCCCGGTCTGTCAGTCCCATAAATTCCAGCAACTCATCGGCGCGCCGGCGTATTTCGCTTTTGGGCCGGCGGGCTATCAGTCCCGGTATCATGATGTTCTCAAGTGCCGTAAATTCAGGCAGCAGCTGATGAAACTGAAAGACGAAACCGATGTTTTCGTTGCGGAAGCGTGCCAACTGCCGGCGGTTGAGTTTCAACACGTTTTGTCCGTCAATGACAAGGTTCCCGCCATCGGGACGATAGAGCGTTCCCATAATCTGCAACAGTGTGGTTTTGCCCGCGCCGCTGGGACCTACGATGCTCACCACCTCTCCCTTGTTGATTTTGAGGTCGATGCCCGACAGTACTTCCAGACTGCCGAAGGATTTGTGTATGCCTTGTAATTCAATCATATCGACTACAAACTTACCACTTTTTTTGCTACTTTTGTGCCAAATTTATGAATTTATGAAGAAATTTTCAAAGGTTCTGGCGTATCTTCTGGGCGTTCACGCTACCGCCCTTCTCATACTCACAGTGTTCCGTCTGCTGTTTTTCGCCGCTGTAGCCGGCCAACTGCCGTCCGATGCCGGTTTCGGGTCAGGCCCTTGCCTCACCGCCTTTTTGCGCGGTGTGTGGTTCGACAATGTCATAGGCTGCTACGTCATGGCCCTGCCGTTGCTTTTTGCCATCGTTGCGGCACAAACCGGCCGCTGGCGGTCGTGGATGATCCGCAGCATGGGCGTGTGGTTCGGCGTGTTCTACGCGCTGGCGTTCATGGCTTCGGCGGCGAACATCCCTTACTTCCTTTACTTCACCAAGACGCTCAATGCCTCCATCTGGAATTGGGCCGGCTACGGCACCACCACCGCCGGCATGCTGTTGGGCGAGACGTCCTATTATCTCTACATCTTTTACTTTGCCGCGGCCACGGCGGTTTTTTCCTGCCTGCTGCGCCTTTACGGCAAACGGCTCCGGCGGGCCTTGGCACTTTCCGGAAAGGCAGTTGTGCGCCATGATCGCATCACAGTGCGCCACCGTCTATATATGATAATGTGTTCGGCCGTTCTTGCCGCCCTTTGCTTCGTGGGCATACGCGGCCGCTTGGGCTACAATCCCATCAAGGTGAGCGCAGCCTATTTCTCCACCAGTCCCGTACTCAACAACATGGGCCTCAACCCGATGTTCTGCCTTCTGGCCAGTTCGTTTGACGGGCTGAGGCCGGAAAACAAAACGCTCCGGCTCATGGATGGCGACGAGGCTGTGAGCCGTACCCGCCTGCTGCTGGGCCGTGAAGGCATCGACGGCATCTCGCCCATCGCCCGCAGAGTCGTCCCTGAGGGAGCGCCCACGCATCAGAACGTAGTCATGATCATAATGGAGTCGATGTCGGCCAAACTGATGGCGCACTTCGGCAACAAAAAGCACCTCACGCCCTGCCTCGACTCGCTCTACGGCCGTTCGCTGAGTTTTGCCAACTTTTATTCTTCGGGCAATCACACCAACCATGGTCTCTATGCCACGCTTTACTCCTTTCCTTCTATCATGTTCCGCAACGCCATGAAGGGGTCGGACATACCCGTCTATTCCGGTTTGCCCACCGTTCTGAAAGACAACGGTTACACCACCATGTTCTTCATGACACACGAGTCGCAGTACGACAACATGAACGCCTTCTTCCGCACCAACGGCTATGACGAGATATACGCCCAGGAGAACTACCCGCCCGAAAAGGTCGCCAACAACTTCGGCGTGCAGGACGACTACCTCTTCTCCTACGCCCTGCCCGTATTGCGCCGTCAGGCCGCTGCCGGCCGGCCCTTCTTTGCCACTCTGCTCACCATCAGCAACCATCCGCCATACGTCCTGCCCGAATGGTTCCGTCCGCGCAGCAATCGTCCCGAAGAACAGATTGTGGAGTATGCCGACCGTGCCCTGGCCGACTTCATGGCCGCCGCGGCGCGCGAGCCATGGGCGGACAACACGATTTTCGTTATCCTGGGCGACCATGGAAAAGCCGTAGGACCGCCCGACTGCGAATTGCCGGAGGCACAAAACCACGTCCCTTTCATGATTTACGGCAAAGGCATAGTCCCGCAGGAGCGCACCGACTTTGCCGTGCAGGTGGACGTGGCGCCGACACTCCTGTCGATGTTGCGCCTGCCCTACGTGCAAAACAATTTCGGCGTAGACCTCACACGCGAGCAGCGGCCGGCAGCGTTCTACACGGCCGACAAAACCATAGCCGCTCGCAACGACCGTCATCTCTACGTCTATAACGCCGAAGTGGATAAGGAATTCTGCTACGACCTGCACGCCGGACGTCCCGTACCCGTAAGCCTGTCGGCCGCTCACGAGGAGCTGAAGTCCTATGTCTTTCCCCTCCTTCAGGCCACCGAGCACCTCGTTCAGCAAGGCATGACCACCGACAAACCACGGCAGCACTAACACGTCTGCCTGCTGTGACGATATTTCGTCTGCCCGCTCCACTTTAACATATTTAACCTTCCGTAACATCCGGAAGTGTTAAAACATAGGTTTGAAGTATGGTAATTAAAAAAGTCCGTATCGGAATTTCAACTCGAATACTTGGAAATTAAATTCCAATACGGGGAATTTCGGAAAGAAATACGGCGTTTTTCTGTTTAATTCCGGCTGAAAAACACTGAAAAAGCGGGACCTCCCATAAAGAAGTCCCGCCCCGCTGTTACAAAGATACGATATTTTCCGCCGGAAAGCAAGAAGTGTTAAAATACGGATGACAGAGATTTTCCGGCTGTTTCCTGATGGCGTTTAATGTTTCTCCGGTTGGTTTTCCTCATATTCTTTACGCCATTTGTCCATGAACTCATCCATCATGGCGGCCCCTTTCAGGGTGGTACATCCACGTATGGTAATCATGGCGGTATTGGCAAAAAGATCAACCATGTTGTAAGTCTCAAACTCAGGGTTGTTCATCACAAAGTCCACCTGTTGCATGATGACCGGATAGATGATGTTGAAATCAATGCCCGGACGGAAGATGCCTTGTTCCACACCGCGCTCAAGAAATCGCACGGCGTCTTTGCGCTGTTCCTTGTTGCTGTTGCGGCTGTAGGCTATGACTTGCGGATATTTCTTGATTTCGGAGAAAAATGCCGGAGAAATGTGCGCGCAGTTCTGCATGTTGGCCGAAAACTCTTTGAGAATAAATTCCAATACGTTGCCGGCCGTCCTGGCTGTCTGCTCCCAGCGTTTGCGGTCTTCCTGCTGCTTCTTTTTGAGGCAGGCCAGGAGCAGTTCTTCCTTGTCGCCGAACAATTGGTAGAGGGTACGTTTCGACATGGTGAGGCGATGGGCTATGGCGTCCATTGTGACGGCCTTGATGCCTTCCTGATGAAAAGACGCTATGGCTACATCGATAACGCGGTCGCGGAGTTCATTTCGTGAAATATGCGTGTCGCTCATGCTGATATTGATTTATATAGGGGCAAAGATACGAAGAAAAAACTTTTTTTACATGAAAAGTTTTACGTTATTTTATCTGTGGTTCCCATCCAGCATGGTTGTATTCCCGGGTGATGTCGCCTGTTTCAGTTTATCTTTTCCAATGCCTGTTTTATTTGTTCGCCTATGCCGATGGTGTAGCCTTGCGTCATGAAGACAACGCGGTTGAAAGTGTCGGCCAGGAACATTACCGGCAGGTTGTTACTGCGGGTGAGGCCGCTGCCGAAGATGTCGTTGCCCACTTGTCCGCTCTCGTCTATGCCGAAGCGCACGGTGGAGGGCAGGCTGGAAAACTCGTGGCGCACCTTTTCAAAACGTTCCCACTCGGCCTGGGAAGGAAACAGCAACAGGATGGGGCGTCCCCAGCTCTCGAGCTGCGGCCGCAGTTTTTCCAGATCGTGGAGAATGTGGTTGGAAGGTTCATGGTTGGCGCGGATGAGTCCTGCCACGTAGTAGCCGCGTCCTGTGGTGGAGAGCAATGATTTTTCTTTTCCAAAAGAGCAGTCATAGTAGAGGTTCTCGGCGTTGAAGTTACCTATGACCTGTAATTTTTCGCGGTCTTCGCGCATCACGAGAGCGGCTTCGGCCGGCGTCTTTTCCGCTACAGGAAAAACCGACAGGCGGGCCAGCACGCTGCCGTCGGCCAGGCGTGTTCCCGACGTCAGAAGATAGTCTCCGCCATCCACGGGCGTTCCTTCTTTGAAAGTTGCCGCCCAGGAGTCGGTTTCAGGATAGTTGAGGAGTACGGGACGGCCGTTGTTGAGCTTGCTCAGAGTGAAATGGGAGTAATAAACGGGATTTTCCATGTAACGCCGTGGCGTGTAGCCGAGCTTTAACTGGCTACCGGTTGAGGTGGGGCGGGATTCGGGGGCGAAACAGACTTCTTTCCACTCCTGTTCTTCGGGATGTCTCGCCAATATGCCGTTGGCCAGTTCTTCCTTGGTGGGAGCGAAATACTGCACCTTGCCTGTCACTTCGTTGAGGCGTGCGGGTATTCCCATGCTGCGCGCCGCGGCCACGAATAGAAGACCTTGGGAGCGCACGTCGGCGCGGCGTGTGCGGTGTGCGGCTTCGGGCGAGAGGCAGTACCCTTGTGGATTCCAAACGGCGTCCGTCTTGATGTTCTTCTTGATCCAACGGGCCAGTTTGGACGGGTCTTTCCTGAAAGCGGCTTGTTCCCTTGCGCTGAATGCTTTCCGGAAATAGCCGCGCCAAGGCGTGATAAGTTCATTGGCAATGCGGGGCGAGAGTACGTATCGCTTGTTCAATGGATCGTTTGTCTCTCCTCGGCTGGAGGATATCCGGTAGAAGGCCGAAAGGCGGTTTTCCAAATGGTCCTGCAGCACTTCAAGGGAGAAATCGCGCAGATCCTTGTCGCTTACGGTTTCCAGAAGATCAATGGCATTGTGCCGGTCGCTCCCCTTGTTGTTGCGGATGAGAGAAAGGACGTTGGCGTAGTTGCCGCAACTTTTTTCCACGAGAGGGCGGATGCGGCGGAAATCCAACTCCTCTTCCTGACAGAAAGCAGCAATGCGGGCAGAATCTGGAAAACTCTGCACATAGTCCGTTCGGATGGCGTCTTCCCGGGCTTTGCGACGGTCGTTCTCGGCTATTTCCTCTTCAGAAAGTGCCGGCAGGTTATTGTGTCCGACAGGAGGCGTGATGTTGAGTTCCTTCACGAAAGAAGTTTCTCCGGTGCGGTGGGTCAGCTCAACCCTGACAACATCCTTTTGCCCGACAGTCAGTTTTGAGAAACCGTAGCGGCCGTTTTTCGAGGCCCATGCTACCAGGTCGCCCAGACCGGCCGTGATGAAAGCCATTCCTTGTGAATCGGTCCGCGTGTGCTGGACAGTATAGAATTCGGCATAGTTGTATATCTTGAAATCGATGTTTGCGTCTGCCACAGGATGGCCGGCTTCATCGCATACCAGTACGCCCTGACGGGCTACGGGAGCATAATTGCGAGTCACGTTTATTTCGGTATAGCAAGGTGTGCGGCTTATCACATCCTCATCGCCGGCATAGCGGCCGTATACCTTTGTGTGCATGAGCATGCCCCGGGAGGCCGGTTGGTTGAACCATCCCAAATTGAGTACAGGTTCCGGCTCGCAGGCACCGAGAAAATACCATTCGCCGTCCACCCAGGCTTCCACCCAAGCGTGATTGTCGTCGGTATGCGCCCAGCGTGGCGTGTAGACTTGTCGGGCCGGAATCCCGACAGCCCGTAAGGCGGCCACGGTGAAGGTTGATTCTTCGCCGCAGCGTCCCGTGGCGGTACGCATGGAGGCCAAAGGTGACGATGTGCGGGCGTCTGACGGTTTGTAAGTTACGTATTCATGGCACCAATGATTCACTTCGAGCACGGCCTCCTTCATGCTTTTCCCGGCTACGCGGCGTTTCAGTTCCTCGTATTTCGCTGTGCGGAAGGTATCGAGATTTTCATTGTTCACTCTTACCGGGAGGACAAAATGGTACCATTCGCGGTCGGGCACCTTCTTTCCCCATGACATCTCATGTCGGGCGCGGACGGCACAGGCCGCTTGGGTGGCGTAGTAATCGGCAGTGTAGTCGGCCATATCGGGCCATGGCATGTAAGCGTAGAGGAATGTCAGCGCATCGTAGACTTCGGTCTCAACAGCCAGCTGGTTCAGGCGCTGGGTTGCACCGGCCAGTTTCAGGTCGGCTTTGCGGGCGGCAAAGTCGTTTCTGACAGTAGTCGGAAGTTGCGCCTGTCCGCTGACCATTACGCAGATTAAGGTCAAGGTGAGGAGTGTTTTTTTCATAGTCCGTTGTTATTCTTTTATATAAGTGAAGAGTTGTGTGAGCGAGGCAGGGTCGTTCCAGCTCCAGTAACGGTCGTTCATCAGTCGCTTGAAGGCTTTCATCATGTCGGGTTTCACGTGTTTCTTGAAGTTGGTTTCATTAGCCGGGAATACTTGCCCTTTTACGCTGAAGTAATATTTGTTTTGCAGCGGATAACCTTTGTCAAACTCAAAAGCTCCGCCGTCTATTTCGAAGAAAGCGCCCGTTTCCGGCATGTCAAGGAATTGCATGTTGTCGCCGCCGGTGGTTTCGGCCTTGAGTTTTTCCATGTTGATGGTTGTTACGCAGAGCAGGTAGTCGTGATTCTTTTGCGCCACGACGCGTCCCATTTTCGTTTCGTTTACTTTACGGTATTGTATGGAGTCAAACTCTACGCCCAGCACGTTGCGGGTGTAAGCCTGCATTACTTTGTCTTCCTGCATAAAGCAGAGCGCGCCGTTTTTCAGGAGAATGTTGGCTTTCGCCTTGGTAAACCGTCCGAAGGGCTGCAGCACTTTGGCTTCTTTAAATTCGGGAAATGCGAAAATGGTGTGAGAGCGCACGTCCGCTTTCTGCTGCTGTGCCGCTATGGGCAATATCAGGCAGGATGAAAATAGGGCTAAAATAATTTTTCTCATACGGATAAACGTTTTTAAGTGTGTGATGCCCGGCTATGCGCCGGGAAGTTCTGTTTGTTATTTACTGAATTTCACGCAGGCCCATCGGTTTTGTTCGCGGGCATTTTCAAAGTGCAGCCCCAGCCGTTCGGCTTCAGTGCATATCTTTTCCACATCTTCCACATAGAAACCGCTCATATAGATGATACCGCCTGCTTTCATGCGTGGTACGTAATGCTGTAAGTCCGCCAGCAGGATATTGCGGTTGATGTTGGCTATGATGAGATCGAAAGGTCCCTTGTCCGCCAGTGTCGAGGCGTCACCCAAATATACCTCGATACCGCTTACGCCATTGAGGGCGATGTTTTCCTCCGAATTACGCACACACCACTCGTCGTTGTCGACAGCCACGCAGCGGGCCGCACCGCGCATGCGCGCCAGGATGGCCAGAATGCTTGTGCCACATCCCATGTCGAGCACTTCCCGTCCGGTCATATCGTCCTCAAGCAGTCGGCTTATCATCTGTGATGTTGTGGCGTGATGTCCCGTACCGAAAGACATCTGCGGATTGATGGTGATGTTGAACTCCGCCTGCGGCACATCCTTGTGAAAGGTGCCCGCTATGACACACCGGCCGTCCACCATCAGCGGCTGAAAATAATTCTTCTCCCATTCCTCGTTCCAGTTTTTGTCTTCCGCCTCTGCCATGACATATTCCACTTTCACCTCCGGCAGAGGAAAATCAGCCAGAGCAGCGTCAAGTACGCCGGAGTCGTAGAGGTCACGTTTGATGTAAGCCTTGAAAGGGCCTGCCGTAGCGGCTTCGGCAAAAACGGGCGCTTCGGGGTCGTCAGTCTCCGCCACGCGGGGCAAGTCGAGGGCGTCCGGATGAACAAAACTGTCAAAGCCGACATCCGCCAATACGGCAGACAGAATGTCGTGCACTGTTTCGTCCGATGGTGTGGTTGTAAAAGTAAATTCGAGGTATTTCATGTGAAAAGATGGTTTCGTTTGTTTTTTTATTGAATAACCGGATCATCTGCGGCCGATAACAGCCGGATTGCGGATGTATTTTGGAAGAGTCTGTTCGCCGGCACGATCAGAGCTTGCGTATGCGCCATTCTGAGGGGTATAAGTTGTTGGCCCGTGAACCCAGATTGTTCAGGAATCCCAGCGGACGGTCCTCAAAAGTGGCCACTACATATCCCCTTGCCACGTCGGGCGGAAGGGTCAGGACTTCGCGGCGCAGATAGGCCAGCGCTTCGTCCGGCGACAGCTCTGCGCGAGGAAAGGCATCGCCGGCCAGTTGGATGCTCAGAGCCAGTTCGTGACGGGGAACAAGTTTGCGGCCTTTCTCTTCGGCCACAAGGATGCCCACGCTGACAGCCCTCACCGTGGCGCAGACGCGTTCAACATCGTCGAAGAGCGACTGGCGCACAGCGGCGATATGTGCCTCTGACGGACGGAACAACTTGAAATCTCCGGCATCGGCCAGCCAGGCGGCCGCGGTCTTCCCTCCCTGTACCGGAGTTTGTTTGCAGGGCCGTGCCTTTTTGCGGCGTTCGCGTCGTAGCTCGGCAGGAGCCGTTCTGCGCAGCAAGGCCAGAAAGAAGCCTTCGCCGCGTGTGCGTCCCGGCAGGAAACGATAAACCGGCATGCCGCGGCCTGTCAGGTCGGTGGTGACATGCCATGAGGAAACAAGAGGAATTTCCACCGGTTCGGCGCCCAGTTCGTGGCATATCCAGGCCACGTTGTCTTCGTCCTCGTGGCGGTTAAATGTACAGGTGCTGTAAACTAGATAGCCCCCTTCGCGCAAGGCCGGCCACACATCGGCAATGATTTGGCGCTGGCGCGAGGCGCACATGGCCACGTTCTCCGGCGACCATTCCGCCACAGCACCGCCATCCTTGCGGAACATACCTTCGCCCGAGCAGGGCACATCGGCTGCAACGACATCGAAAAATCCGCCCATCGGAGCGAAATCCGCCGGCCAGGCGTTGGTCACCACCACATCCGGATGCCCCCATTTGGCCATGTTCTCGGCCAGAATCATGGCGCGACCGTGCACAGGCTCATTGGCCACCAGCAGTGCGCCGTCGGCCAGCAGTGAGCGCCAGAGCGTACTCTTCCCTCCCGGTGCGGCGCAGAGGTCAAGCAGGCGGCGGGGCCGTTCGGCCATGGCCATGAAGGCCTGTTCCACAAACATCGATGCGGCTTCCTGCACGTAGTAACAGCCTGCGTGCAGCAGAGGGTCGAGCGTGAAAATCGGTCGGGTGGGCAAATAGCGCCCCGTCCGGCACCAGCCCACCTCCTCAGCTCCGGCAGGAGCCGTACCGCCTTTGGAGCAGTTAAGCCTGACGCTTACGGGGGGGGCTTCGGCAAGGGCTTCGGCAAGATGGTGCGTGCCTTCTTCGCCTATCAATTCATTCATCTGCCGCAGGAAGGCCGCAGGCAGTGGCACGGGCGCTTGGGGGAATGGTTCGCAGGTTTCTTTCACGGAATGTACATTTATCCGCAAAGTTAAACTTTTTCCCTCAGATAGACCTTTTAAATAGGCTTCCAAGTATGATAAAAAACTCAAAAACGCCGCTGGAATGCAGCGTCAAGCAGGTCTTTTCCGGAGGATGGCCATTAGCTTCCCGCCGCCTGAATCATTCCTTTCGGAGGCTGGCAACATTAACACTTTTAACCTTCTGCAACACTTCGAAGTGTTAAAACATAGGTTGTAAATAAGGAAGGAGAAAAAGTCCGTATCGGAATTTTAACACGAATACTTGGAATTTAAATTCCGATACGGGGAATTTTTGGAAAAAATACGCCGGTTTTCTCCTTCATTCCGACTGAAAAATACTGAAAAAGCGGGACTTCTTTATGGGAAGTCCCGCCCCGCTGTTACAAAGATACAACATTTTTCCTCCGAAAGCAAATAGTGTTAAAATCGTATTCAAAAAAGAGAGTATATTGCATTCCGGAAAGTTGAAACACTTCAAATGTTTGACTTTCAGTTTGCTTAAACAATGTTTTTTAAAAGCCTCCCCTATATGCCGTAATGATATTCCGGCCGGCATCCTCTCACAGCACTTCCACTTCGAGCACACCGCCTTCCATCAGCTCCCGGTGAGCAATGAAAGGGCGGCGCAAGCGTTTGCCGTTAAAGCGGATGCGCGGCGCATGACGGGAGGTTTCGGGGCATGGTATGGCACGGACTACGAGCCGTTTCCCCAGCGGCAAAAGCACAGTCGCTTCGGAAAACAGCGGCCTTCCGACAGTCCATTCCGCCTTGCCGGGACACACTTGGTAAAGCCCCAGAGCAGAAAGGACATACCATGCCGACATCTGCCCGCAATCCTCGTTACCGGCCAAACCGTCAGGAGCGTTCGCATAAAGCATTTGCAGGATCGTGTTCACAATCATCTGCGTACGGTCGTGCCGGCCGGCGTAGTTGTAAAGGTAAGGAATGTGATGGCCTGGTTCGTTGCCGTGTGCATACTGCCCGATAAGCCCTGTGATGTCGGCCGAAACAACGTTGCCCCTCAACTCGGAGGGCGCAGTGAAGAGGCTGTCAAGCCGCGCGGCAAAGGTACGGCGTCCGCCCATGAGGCGCATCAGGCCGGCTACATCGTGAGGCACAAACCAACTCCACTGCCACGCTGTTCCCTCACAGTAATCATCGGAGCGGTGTTCAGAGCGGAAAGGATCAAAAGGAGTCCGCCAACGGTTCCGGCTGTCGCGTCCGCGCATAAAGCCCGTCCGGGTATCGAAATAATGGCGGTAAGCCTTGGCCATCCGGTCATATTTTCTCCTTGTGCGGCGGTCGCCGGCCCTTTCGGCCAGACGGGCCGTGCACCAGTCGTCATAGGCATATTCCAAAGCCCGGGCCACACTCTCGTTGTGGCGGTCGCAAGGAATGTAGCCTAAAGCGTTCTTGTCGCGCCGTGCCGCCGGCAGCAAGTCGTGTATTTTATATTTCGGAATGCACGGCGCCAACCCTGACGTGTCCGCCACCGCAGCCTTCAGGCACGCGTCGAGCGCGGCCTGAAGGTCGAAATCCTGCGTATCCTTGGCTACAGCATCGGCCGCTAAAGAGGCAAAATGATAGCCAGGCATGCAAGCTGTGTAGTTGGCCGCACACTCCCATTTGGGTACAATGCCTCCCTCGGCGGCTTTGCGCAGAAGGGAGCGCACATAGGCCGCGTTTTCCTGCGGGCGGGTGAGTGACACCAACGGGTGAAGTGCGCGGAATGTGTCCCAAAGCGAGAAAACGGTGAAATCCGGTTCGTCCTTCCGGCCCTGATGGATCTTCATGTCCATTCCCCGCCGGCGGCCGTCCACATCGGAAAAGACCATCGGAGCCAAAGCCGTGTGGTACAGCGCCGTATAGAATATCGTGTCGGCCGGCAGGCCGCTTGTTTTCACCTCGATGCGTGACAACTCGGTCTGCCATTTCTCTTTTGCCGCACGGCGCACGCGCTCAAAGTCAAAGTGTGGCATTTCGGCCGTCAGATTACGGACCGCTCCCTCGGTGTCGACGGCTGAAAGTCCTACTCTCACGAGCAACGGTTCGTTGTTCATGTCGCCAAAGCGGAGCAATATTTTGTTGCGGGCCACTTTCTGTCCTTTCACGCTTACGGTGTCGCGAATCACCGTACTTTCCACTACAGGTCGGGAGAAACGGGCTTCGATGAAAGCCCTTTGGTCGTAAGCCCACCAGTAGCTGCGCCGGTAGGCACGCAGTGTGTGCCGGTCGGGCAACTCTGCGCCACACTCCAGCGTGGTTTGTTCCTGTATGGCATAATCCAGGTCGAGCAACAGGGAGGCTTCTTGTCCGTATGGAAAGGTGAAGCGGAACATCGCGGCCCTTTCTGTGGCTGTCATTTCCGCCTGTATGGCATAGCGTTTCAGATGTACGGCATAATAGCCCGGTCTGGCGCTTTCCTCGTTGTGGCTGAAAGGCGAGGCCCATGGCATTTGCTGTAACCCGTCAAGACGTATTTCCGCATCATTGAGGTCAATATCCCCCGTAAAGGGCATGAAAAGGAAATCGCCGAAATCGGCACATCCCGTGCCGCTGAGCCGCGTGAGGGCAAAGCCGTTGAGGGTGGAGTCGGCGTAGTGATAGCCGGAGCAGGCGTCCCATCCGTTCCACCGCGTGTCGGGGCCGGGCTGTATCATTCCGTGCGGGACCACTGCGGCGGGATGGGTGTGACCATGGGCGCCGGTGCCGATGAAAAGATTCGTCAGGGAGGTCAGGTCGTATCCGTTGTCCGCGTGTGCCGGCAGGGCGTAAGCAATGGCGTAAACAATGGCGGATAATAAGTGTTTTATCATGGTGCGAAGATACGAATTTTAATTTGTAATTTTGCCGCGCCGGCTGTGAAAACACCGTATCGGTGTGACGGTTCCCTGTGCTTTGCGGGTGTTTCGGAGTGTGGCCGGCTGTTTATGATGTTTCCCCAATATTTTATGATATAACAATGTGTAATATCTGTGTTCAACTTGAAGAAATGCGCTTCCATGCCTGTCATGGCGTGATGGCGCAGGAGCGTGTCGTGGGCGGCGATTTTACCGTGTCTGTGAAACTGTTTGTGACGGATGCCGGTGCGGCAGTTACAGACGACCGCCTTGAAGGCACTGTCAACTATGCGTCGGTTTATGAGCTTGTACGTGAACAAATGGCCCTGCCTTCAGCCCTGATTGAGCATGTGGCCGGTCGCATAGGACGTGCTCTTACGGCGCGTTTCAAAAAGATTGAAAAGGCTGTTGTTACTGTCAGAAAGGTCAATCCGCCGATGGGAGCCGACTGCAGCGGTGCGGCGGTGACATTGCATGTGAGGCGTGCGGCACAGCCGCGTGTGCTAATTCTTGACTTTGACGGAACGGTGGCTGACACGGCGGCCGGTATCGTTGACACCATGAGTGAGACGTTTCGCCGCATAGGGCTGCCGGTGCCTGAAGCCGGTGCTGTCAGGCAAACTATAGGTTTGCCGCTCACGGAAAGTATCGCACGGCTGAGCGGATTACCGTGTGGCAGACGAGTGGAAGAGGCCGTAAGCGTTTACCGTGAGGTTTTTGAGAGGATCGGTGCCCGTGCCGCCTGTCTTTTTCCTGGTGTTAAAGAGACGCTTTGCCATGCCACTGGCCGTGGCGTAACGGTGGCTGTTGCCACGAGCCGGGGACACCGTTCGGTAGAATCGCTTTGCCGCAGGTTGGGCATAGACATGTTCGTGGCGCATTATGTGGCTGAAGATGATGTGGCGGAAAAGAAGCCGCACCCCGAGGCGGTTCACAGGATACTCCACACCACCATGGCGCGGCCGGAGCATGCCTTGGTGGTAGGCGACACGAGTTTCGACATTTTGATGGGGCGCGCCGCGGGCTGTGCCACGTGTGGTGTGAGCTATGGCAATCATTCGCACCAAGAATTGCTTGAGGCGGGCGCCGGATGCATTGTCGGTTCCTTCGGGGATTTGTTGGATATGCTGGCATAATAAAGCCGGCGCCGGTTGAAGAGGAATGACTGTCGGAGACGGATAAGATGGGTGTCCTATTATTTTAACACTATTTGCTTTCCGAGGGAAAATATATTATCTTTGTAACAGCGGGGCGGGACTTCTTTATGGGAAGTCCCGCTTTTTCAGTGTTTTTCAGCCGGAATGAAGGAGAAAACCGGCGTATTTTTTCCAAAAATTCCCCGTATTGGAATTTAAATTCCAAGTATTCGAGTTAAAATTTCAATAAGGACTTTTTCTTCCACACTACTTACAACCTATGTTTTAACACTTCAAAGTGTTGCGGAAAGTTAAAAGTGTTAAAGTCTGAAGTCTGTGTCTCCTCTCTGACCTATCGTTTTTTGGGACGCAACGTGACGAGGGGAATGATCATTTCCTCAAGCGAGACACCGCCGTGCTGGAAAGTATCCTTGTAGTAGCTCACGTAGTAGTTGTAGTTGTTGGGATAAGCGAAGAACTTGTCGCCTTGAGCGAAGATGTAGGTTGTGGAAAGATTGGGGGCTGGCAGCCCGAAGCGTTGGGGATGGCGTATCTCAAAGACTTCTTTGGGATTATAGCTCAAGTTGCGGCCCAGCTTGTAGCGCAGGTTGGTGTTGACGTTGCGGTCGCCCACAACCTTCACCGGTGCCGTGGCGCGTATGCTGCCATGGTCCGTGGTGATGATTATTTCATAATCAAGCGAGGCCAGTGCGCTGAAGAGGTCTTTGATTGGGGTGTGTCTGAACCACGACAGCGTGATGCTACGGTAGGCAGCTTCGCCTCCGGCCAGCTCGCGCACCATTCTCGATTCTGTGCGGGCATGTGAGAGAATGTCTATGAAATTTATCACCAGAATGTTGAGTGGTGACTTCGTAAGCGGCGAAAAGTTGGAGAGCAATTTGTCGGCGGCCACCGAGTCGTTGATTTTGTGATAGGTGAACTGCTCGCGGCGGCGGTACCGGTCGAGCTGGTGGCGGATGAGGGCTTCCTCACAGAGGTTTTTGCCTTCGTCTTCTTCCTCGTCTACCCAAAGGTCGGGATACATCTCGCGTATTTTCCCCGGCATGAGTCCGGCAAAAATGGCGTTGCGGGCGTATTGGGTGGAGGTGGGCAGAATGCTGAAGTAGAGGCGTTCGTCTATGTCGAACTGCTCGGCCAGCTCGGTTCCCAGCACGCGCCATTGGTCGAAGCGCAGGTTGTCGAGTATGAGAAGGAACACTTTCTTCCCCGCCGCCAGGCGCGGAAAAACCTCCCGCTTAAACACATCGGGACTCATCATGGGGCGTTCCTCGGGATGGGACATCCAGCGCTCGTAATTGCGCCGGATAAATTTGGCAAATGTCAGGTTGGCTTCTTCCTTCTGCATCCGCAGCATCTCTCCCATCGCACTGTCGGCACCGTCGAGCTCCAGTTCCCAGTGGACGAGACGTTTGTAAAGTTCTGTCCATTCTCCGGCGCTGAGATTCTCGCTCATCTGTACGCCTATCCGTCCGAACTCCCGCCTATAGCCCGTCTGTACGGCTTCCTGCTGTATCTCATGGCGGTGGATGTTCTTCTTGAGTGTGAGAAGTATTTGCTTGGGGTTGACGGGTTTGAGCAGATAGTCTGCAATCTTCGATCCGATGGCCTGGTCCATGAGGTCTTCGGCCTCGTTCTTGGTGACCATCACCACAGGTACATTGGGGCTTATGTCCTTTATTCCGGCCAGCGTCTCAAGGCCGCTCAGGCCCGGCATGTTCTCGTCCAGAAGAATAAGGTCGAAGGCGCGGTTGCGACACAGTTCAACCGCATCGGTGCCGTTGGAGCACGTGGCCACCTCGTAACCTTTGTTTTGTAAAAACATGATGTGTCCCTTAAGCAGGTCAATCTCATCATCCACCCAGAGCAGTCGTCCGTTAGTCATAATTCATATCTTTTTAAATCTCGGATAGAGACATATTTGTTGGCTGCGAAGTTAAGAAACAGTTTTGGCATTATCGTTTTTTCTATAATGGTTTTCAGTTTATTTATAACTGCTTTCGGTTTCTTTCTGTCCGTTTTCTCATTTTTTTGCGTAATCAGCCCTCCTATATGGTACGGATGGACTAATTTTGTAAGCTCTTAAATCCTTTTCCTGAAAATTGAACCCCGTTTTCCCTATATGATTCCAGCAGAAAAGCATCTTCCTTTGGCCATTCGCACCGCCGTTGCGGCCGGACAAGCCATCATGGAAATATACGACAGTCCCGACTCCGACTGGCAGGTGGAGCGCAAGGCCGACAACTCTCCCCTTACGCTGGCCGACCGCCGTGCACATGCCGTCATAGCAGAAGCCCTGATGACAACGCCTTGGCCCTTGTTGAGCGAAGAAGGCGCCCACGAGAATTATGAAGTGCGCCGCGAATGGCAAACCCTGTGGATAGCCGATCCGCTCGACGGCACCAAAGAATTTCTTAAGCGCAACGGAGAATTTACCGTCAACATAGCTCTGGTACACAAAGGTGTGCCTGTTTTGGGAGTCATCTACGTACCCGTAGCCCGTCGGATCTACTGGGGCAGTGAGGCCGGGGCTTTCCGTGCCGCTGTCAGTGAGGACGGAACGGTATCGCCGGACGTCGAGGCACTTCCTCTGTCAACACTACCGGAGGACCGGCCTTTTACAGTCGTTGCCTCGCGTTCGCATCTGTCGGCCGAAACGGAAGCCTTCGTAGAGGCGTGCCGCCGCGAACATGGCGAGGTGATACTCCGATCGGCCGGTAGTTCGCTCAAAATATGTCTGGTTGCAGAAGGCGTTGCCGATGTCTATCCGCGACTGGCCCCGACGATGGAATGGGACACTGCGGCCGGACACGCCATAGCTTTGGCGGCCGGACGGGAGGTGGTAGACGCCGAAACGGACTGTCCGGTTGTATATAACAAGGCCGACCTGCTCAATCCTTTTTTCTTTGTACGTTAAAAGCCGGTACATTCATTACCGCCGCTGTCTCGGAAAGAGATCCGACTGTATGGGCGGATTCTCCAATTATTCCTGAAAGTTTTCACATAAAGACATCATAGCCTGTGACCTTCCAAACCATTTTTGTTGTTATAATTCTAGCTTTTTTAATTCTGGCGCTTATCAAGGACCGCATGCGCCCGGGGCTTATCCTACTTTCCGGCGCAGTTGTGTTTTTATGTGCCGGCATTCTCTCGCCGTCGGAAATGGTGGAAGGATTTGCCAACAAGGGTATGATTACCGTAGCCATGCTTTTCCTCGTGAGCGAAGGAGTACGCCGTTCGGGATTGCTGGAGAAGCTTCTGCTGAAACTTCTGCCGAAAAAGGACGCCGGCATACGAAAGGTACAATTGCGCATGATACCGGTTATCGCGTTCATTTCGGCTTTTCTGAACAATACGCCGGTCGTTGTCATTTTCGCCCCGATGATAAAACGGTGGGCAGAGCGGATGAGGCTGCCGGCCACGAAACTGCTCATCCCGCTTTCTTATGCCACTATTTTGGGTGGCATGTGTACCCTTATCGGCACGAGCACCAATCTGGTGGTTCACGGCATGGTCATAGAGAGCGGTTTTGAGGGATTTTCCATGTTCGAATTAGGAAAAATAGGTTTTATAATAGCCTTGGCGGGCGGGGTGTATATTTTAATGGTTTCGCAGTACTTTTTGCCCGACCGGCGTGAGGAGCCTTCCGATGCAGCCGTAGATGCGGAAAAGCAACAAGGCCTTCAGCGTGTGGAAGTCGTTTTGGGAGCGCGTTTTCCGGCCATTAACCGCCGGGTGCGTGATTTTGATTTCAAGCAGAAATACGGCGCGTTGCTTCTCGAAATAAAGCGCGACGGAAAGACGCTTATCGTGCATGACATGCGTAAGGAACATTTTCGTGAGGGTGACACTCTGGTGCTGCTGGCCGATGATGCGTTCATGCAGAACTGGGGCGATTCCTCTTTTTTCCTTATGGTGTCGAACGGCAAGGAGCCGGAACCGCAGATGAGTGTGCGCAAGCGATGGTTTGCCGTCATCCTTCTGATGGTGATGGTGGGTGGCGCCACCATTGGCGAGCTTCCCTTCATGCGCGAGGCTATGCCGGACATGAAGTTCGACATGTTCTTCTTTGTGTGCGTAGTAACGGTGATGATGGCGTGGTTCAACATTTTTCCCGCCCGCAAGTACACCAAATTTATTTCATGGGACATCCTAATAACCATAGCCTCGGCCTTTGCCATCAGCCGCGCCATGCAAAACTCCGGCATGGCCGATGCCGTAGCGGGTTTTGCCGTAGGGCTGAGCAACGACTACGGACCATTGGTGTTGCTGGCAGTGGTTTTTGTCATCACCAATCTCTTTACCGAACTGATGACCAACAATGCGGCGGCGGCACTGGCGTTTCCCATCTCGCTCTCGATAGCCGACCATTTGGGCGTGAGCCCCATGCCTTTTTTCGTAACCATCTGCATGGCGGCCTCGTCAAGTTTTTCCACCCCCATCGGTTATCAAACCAATCTCATCGTGCAAGGCGTGGGCAACTACCGTTTCTCCGACTTTGTGAAAGTAGGGTTGCCGCTTAACATCATCTGTCTTATCCTATCTGTGATTTTCATCCCCATGATATGGCCGTTTTGATGAGACGGACAAGTAGGATTTTCATTCTTTCGACTTTAACATATTTAACCTTCCGTAACATTCAGACATGTTAAAATATAGGTTTGAAGCAATGAAAGAGAAAAAGTCCGTATCGGAATTTTAACACGAATACTTGGAATTTAAATTCGAATACGGGGAATTTCAGGAAGAAATTCGCCGGTTTTCTCCTTCATTCCGGCTGAAAAACACTGAAAAAGCGGGACTTCCCATAAGGAAGTCCCGCCCCGCTGTTACAAAGATACGATATTTTCCGGCGGAAAGCAAATAGTGTTAAAAGCGCAGAGGCGTTAAAAAAACGGTTCACAACCTCCCGACAACGGCATGTCGCCCTTCTGAAAAGCGGCGGAAAACCATTCATGGCCGTACCTCATATCTTTTTTCAACCGTAGGCCAGTGCACAACACCCCAAAGTGCCGAAAGATGTTCGGCACGGCGGTTCTGATAGTCCAGATAATAGGCATGCTCCCAGACGTCAAAACCTAGAAGAGGCGTTTGGCCTTTGGCTATGGGGTTGTTGCCCCCTGCTTCCTGCAAGATAAGGAGAGTGCCGTCCTCAGCTTGTGCCAACCACACCCATCCCGAGCCGAAAAGGGCCGTGCCGCGTTTTATGAACTCGGTTTTGAAATTTTCAAAACTACCCCACTGCCGCTCGATGGCTTTGCCCAAAGCACCCTTCGGGCTCCCGCCGCCATGCGGAGAAAATTGCGTGAAGTAAAGATTGTGATTGAGCATTTGGCCCGCATTGTTAAAAATAGGGCCGGAGGCTTTGGTCATGATTTCCTCAAGAGGCATTTTCTCGTATTCCGTACCGGCTATGAGTTCATTAAGGTTCGCCACATAAGTGGCCAGATGCTTGCCATGGTGCAATTCCATTGTATGGCGGCTTATAGCCGGTTCGAGAGCATTGGTGGCATAGGGCAGTTTCATAAGGCTGAAACGGCCGGTTTGTGCCGGCAGGCCTAGAAAAAAGGAAAGCAGGAGCGTAGAGAGAAGTAATCGTTTCATGCTGTTGTGGTTTTTAAAATTAAAATGATGCAGACCCGCACCGCGCGGAGTAAACTGCGGCAGCTGTACGCGACACAACTGCTTTGGCAAAGGTAAGTCTTAACTTCCAGCCACCGTCTTAGCAAAGCATAAATGATACGGCACTTTCCCTAAATAAAAGCACAAAATGTAAAAAATGCCGGCATGTTCTTTCGAATATGCCGGCATTAAACTACTAAAACGAATAAGGCCGTTTTCTGAAACAATACAAAGACCCGCCGGCCATATTGGTGACGGCGTTTTCGCCTCAAGCGTTGGGAGCGTCCACGTAGCAGTTGATACTCCCGCTCCTGTAGTAATAATTCCCGTCGCAACTGATGGCCTTGCTCTTCGCACCCGTGGCTATGATGTCTATGGTTCCGCCATCAAAGGTAAATTCGCCTTTCACCTTGATGCCGCGACACTTCGACTCCAGCAGGGGATCGCCGGACATATAAGTGGTTCCCGTCACCGTCATCTTAACCAGAGAGGCGTTCCCTGAAGTCTGGTTTATCAGCAGATTCCCTCCGGAACTGATGCCTTTTGTGCCAAGACCGGAAACCGAAGCCGTAACGGTGCCGCCCGAAATGGTGAATTCAGCATCGCTCTTGAGACCCTTCACGTCATCGGCAGCCACGTCCATCGTCAGACTGCCGCCTTCAATGAACACCTGTCCGTTAAACTCGTCCGTGATATTCTTCGTCGCCGACACGTCCACGCAGTCGCCTTTTGTACCTCTGATATTGACAGTACCGCCCTCCATCTTGAAATACTGCTCAACGTGCATGCCGTCGTTCTCCGCGCGGAGAACCTCTATCGTGCCGAAATCCTTTTTGAGACGGGTATATTCATCGGAGGCAAAGGCGTGCTTGGTATTGCCCGTAAGGACAAGGCGACCGCCACCGCCAAATTCAGGATGCCCGTTGACGAAGAAACACGCCTTATGCACGCCCCCCGTACCATCGGTAAGCGTCGTGGTCGTTCCCGTAGGAAGAATAACGTCTATGCGCTTGCCGTTGGCAATGTCTATAGCTCCGGCCCGCCGGTTGGAAAGCGACAGGTTATTCAACGTAACAGTCGCCTTAAACTCACCGTCCATGAAAAAAGAACCGTCATCCGACGTACCGCTCAACGTATAGAAAACCTCTTCCTGAAGGTCGGCGGCCGCAATGACGCTGACATCCGCGCCACTCACCGTAACGGCCAGCTTCGGGGCAACGTTGCCCGCCACAGTGACATGGGCCGAGGCGCCGTTGTAAGTAATGTCCACGGCATTGTCCGTAACCTCGGAATTATCCACCGTAATGCTGTCTATCACAGCTATATCCCAGCTTTTTCCCATTACGGTAAGAAAAGTTCCGTCGCTATAAGTCATATCACCGGCCTGATTTGCAGGAACGGCAACTGTCACTGGTCCACTATGTATCTTTAAAGTCTGTGCCGCGGCAGTTACAGCCGTTGTCACACCAATAAGCATAAAAAGTACGAGTCGTTTCATTGTGCCGTCAATTTGAGGGTTTTATTGCCGAGGCGGACTATATATATTCCTTTTTCCAAACGGGAAGGATTGGCACGGCGGCCGTCGGCGGTATAAACCGTAACGGAAGTCCCGGCCGGTGCGTTGACAATTAATTTCCCTCCGACGATGCTTGCCGTTGCTTCGTTGCCGGCCGTAGTGGCGCTAATGCCGGTGGGTGTGGCGGAGAAGAACATTCTGCTCAGCAACGGGAGACTGAAAGTTTGTGTATCCGTGCCGTTGCTAGCGGTAAGCATGCCGTTCTTGAACGTTATCTTCAGGCCGCTGGCAGTAATACTTTTCTCCGTGCCGTCGGTGGTTTGGAAAGTCAGGTAGTCCGCCTTCTGCGCCTGAGCATTCGCGGCGAAAGCCAGCGTAGCGGCGATGGTGAGGAAATGTTTTTTCATAAGGGGGGGAGGTTGTTGCTTAGAATTTGAATTTATAGCCGATGTCTATCACGTGTATGTCGTTGCTGGCATCGTCGTCTGCGCCGTTTTGGTATACGTAGGCTACCGACAGGGTGTGCTTTTTGTTGATTTTCCAGTCGCTTCCTGCCATCAGACGTGTTTTGTCGAGGTGGAGCGCGTTGCCCAGGTCGTTGCTGAACTCATAGGATACGAAAGGCTCGAGAGGGCAGTGGCGGATGTTGTAGGACATTTGCAGGCGTGAACGGAGGTAGTGGACATTTTTGGCTTTCCTGGGATTGTCCACTTGTTCGAAATTCATGAACTGTTCGCCATTCCACGTATAGGTCGGTCCGTTGTATCCGCCCTGCAACGGGTCGCGGTAGCGGTCGCGTATGCAGTCGGCTTTCATGTGGTGGGTGTACATATACCGCTCGCGAAGACTGAAGGTGAACCGCCCCGCGTCTATTTTTCCCGTTATATTGAAGTAGAGGCGATGTTTAGAGCGCCAAAAGCCGTGGTCAACGTTGTAGCCGTTGCGGCGTGTGCCCGTTTTGTTGTAGTTCACTTTGCTTTCTTGTGGTGAGCGGTCGTAGATATAGGAGTATCCAGCTCCCATTCTGAGCCATTTCAGGGGTTTGTAGCCTATGCCGATTGAGGCGTTCCAGCGTGCGGCGCTTTTCAGTTGCTGTTCGGCCCGGAAGTCAATGCCCGCTTCGGCGGAGAATTTCCTGTTGATTTTTTTCTCTGCCGATATGCCGGTCCAAATGCCGAAGTCATCGCCGGCTGCGGCCGTTGCTGCCGACAGTGAGAGGGGAAGCAGGAGTAGTCGTAGGGGAAGGTTCCTGAGATTCATGTTTGTGTGGGGAGTGGGTGGATGATTGGTTTTCAGATGTTCTCGTTGGGGAGTTTCAGTATGCGGTCCACTGATTTTATGGTGGCCGAATTGTCTTTGTAGAACACGCGCAGCATGGTCATGTCGGTGAGGAAGTCGACGGCTCCGACTTCGATGCGTACGATATTGAGGCCGAGTCGTTTCTCGAGGTCGGCTTTCAGGTCGTTGTAGCGTTCGGGTGTGATGAGGTCGATGTTGTCGTAGCGTACGAACTTGCATCCCACTTTACTGGCCAGCAGGTAGTTTTCGGCTCCCCATACGGTTGCTACCAGCATGAGGTTGGCTGCGATGCGTTCCACCAGGCTGAGGTCGGCTTTGGTGCCGTTGAGCACGGAGAGGGCTACCAGGAAGAAGAGATAGGTCATTTCGCGGATGGGCACGCTCTCTGTGCGGTAGCGTATGATGCCGAAGACGGCGAACAGTCCGAGCGCGGCGCCTATCTGGAGGTTGGAGCCGTCCATGAGATAGATGAGCATGAAGATGCTCACGGAGAGGAGCAGAAAGGTGAAGTAGTAGTCGCGCCGCCGGCCCTTGGGATAGTAGAACACGTGGACGATGAACCAGACGATGGCGAAGTTGAAGAAGAAACGCAGGCTCATTTCCATGAGTCCGTTGAGGTTGCAGAAGTTTTCGCTGAAGATTTGTTGTAGGTATTGCATGAGTTAGTAAAGATAGAGGTGTTTTTTAGTGAGGTGGGTGTAGCTTTTCTTTTGTGCCGGCAGGTCAGAGGGAATGCTTGCGGGCTATTTTGTCGATTTTCCTCAGCCGTGGCTTGAAGCGGTTCTGATTCAGATTGCTGTTGGTTATGGAGGTGCCTATGCAGTACTTGCTGAAGCCGGCCGGCTTTATGCGCAGTTCGCGCAGCAGGGGCAGGATGGGCGATGGCACGCGTCCGTCGCGCTTGAGCTCAATGATGGCGATGTCGGCCATGTCGGCTTCAAGTTTTGTCTCGTAGTTGTAGAAGTGCAGGCCGAAGTCGATGGTTAGCCGTTCCGTTTTGTCGAAATTCACCAGTGTGATGCGGTTGAAGCGGTTGCCCAGCGTAGGGGTTATCTCGTTGAACGAATAGCCTGATATGCTTTTGAGAAACTCTTCTCCGGCCTGTTTGTCGATGACCTCCTCGAGTGAGGGTACGGCTACCCGTTTCTTGCGTGTCAGGCCGTGGTTGTCTTTCTTTTTTATTTCGAGGAAAGTGTCGTGTGTGTCGAGGTAAGTGCGCACGCGTACTTTTGTGCGCGGCCAATGTCCGCAGTGGTGGTTGCGGAACATTCTGTGATGTTCAGGCTCGTCCCAGTAGGTAGTGCTGTAAGGACTGATGCGGTGACCGCACGTGTCCTGCACGTAATACCGTCCCTGCGCCTTTTTCAGCAAACGTCCCAAAGTGGGGATATTGGTGACGAATTTGGTGTCTGTCCGGTTCATGAGCCGGATGGCTGACATTTCTTCAAGCGTGATGGGTGGCATTGCGGAAACCAGCGGGGTCAGGTGTTCGAGTGCTTTCTCCATAGTAACCGCAAAAATATATAAAAAAAGTTTGCCTGCCAAAGGAATAGCTTGAAAATGCGATAAATATGAAACAGTGGTAAGTTACGTCAATGAAGGGCCTTCCCGACTTTAACATTTTTAACTTTCCGTAACACTTTGGCGTGTTAAAACATAGCTTGTAAATAGTGGAGGAGAAAAAGTCCTTATTGGAATTTTAACTCGAATACTTGGATTTTGAATTCGAATACGGGGAATTTCGGGAAGAAATACGGCGTTTTTTTCCTTTATTCCAGCTGAAAAGCACTGAAAAAGCGGGACTTTCCACAAGGAAGTCCCGCTTGGCTGTTACAAAGATACGATATTTTCCGGCGGAAAGCAAGAAATGTTAAAATTGAAAATCCGATGTCTTGCCGGCGAAGGTCGAGGCCGGCAGACCGTACCGGTTGACGAGGTTGGCCCGTGTGAAGGGTTGCCAGCCGTAGCGCACGGCACACGGCACGGACACTTCGGGATTTTTCACAACGATGGTCTCTCCTTCTATGCGTGCCGTGGCGGCGTGGAACAGGCCGTCGCTGCCTGCCACTTCAAAGCCTGTCAGTTCTTTGGCTCCGCCGGCCGCTTGCAGACCGTCGGCATGGCGGAAGGTCAGGCGGAGGGTTTTGCCCTCGCGCACAGTTCCTGCGTATTCGGGGCCTGAGGAGCAGAGCCTGTACCCGTAAGTGTGGGCAAGGGCGGAGCGTACCAGGCGGTCGGACACCTCACGCTTGTGGCGCGGATGTACGTCGAGAGAGTCGCCCAGGTCTGACGAAACGGCCATCCACGTGTGCGGCAGCGTTTCGGCCAGCCGTCGCTGGCTGTCGCGGAAGTGAGGCCACGAGGGACGTGTGGCGATGCTCGACAGCTGCACGAAGTAGAAAGGCAGGTCGGGACGCTGCCAGTAGGCGCGCCAGCTGCGCTGGAGCATGTTGAAGAGTCGTTCGTGGAGTTCTATGTTATGCGCGTTCGATTCGCCCTGATACCACAGTACGCCGCCGATGGCGTAGTCTTTGAGCGGCAGGATGGCACTCTCGAAGAGGTAGGCCGGTTCGTAGGGATGGCGTTGTCGCGGGTTGGCGGCTTGCTTGATGTTGAGTTTGGCGCGGTCGCGCGCCCAGTCCATGATGTGGTCGTTCTCTTTCCAGTTGCGCAGGATGGCCGGCAGTTCGCGTTCCAGCATGGCGCGGTCAATCCAGTTCTCGGTGCATGAGCCTCCCACGGCGTTGCTGATGAGTCCCACATGGCAGCCCAGACTGTCGGCCAGCTGCCGGCCGAAGTTGTAGGCAATGGCTGAGAAGTTGCCTGCGGTGGCGGCGCTGCTGCGCTCCCAGCGGCCTGGCATGACGTAGAGCAGGCGGTTGACGGAATCGAGCCGTTCGGCGGCCCATTCCTTGGCATAGGTCGGCTCTATGGAAGGCATGTTGTAGAGATGCAGGCGGGTGGCTTTGTCGGCGGCGGCAATGTCTTCGGCGGCGGTGGCGATTTGGCGCAGGCGCATTTCCATGTTCGACTGTCCGGAGCAGAGCCACACTTCGCCCAGCCATACGTCCTTGAATGTGACGTGTCGGTTGCCGGCTTCAATGTGCATTTCGTAGGGGCCTCCGGCAGGTTGCGGAGGGAGGCTTACGCTCCATGATCCGTTGCTGCCGGCTGTGGCAGTGAGCTTGCGTCCCAGGAATTTCACTTTGACACGTTCTCCGGCGTTGGCTGTGCCGTTGATGGTAAGAGGCTGGTTGCGCTGGAGCACCATGCCGTCGCCGTATGTTACCGGCAGTTGCAGTCCGCCGTAGTTGCCTGTCAGCGCACCATATACGGTGTGTGCCAGAATTTCGGCGCCTTCGGCGTTGGGGTGCAGTGCGTCGGGAAAGAGGTCGGGCCGGCGGTGGAGGGGGGTGTAGAGGTCGATGAGGCCCGTTCCGGCGCCTTCGGCCACGAGGCGGATGTGGTCCTGAATAAGTGCGTGCCATTCACGCGTGCCGCTGTCGAAACGCCGGTGGTCGTGGAATATGGGTGTCATGAGGCATATCCACACCCGGGCGTGGGGATTGGCTGTGCGGAAGGAGTCGATGAGGGCGTGATAGTCGGCAACGAAATCGTCGCGGTGTTGCGGCCAGTTGCGGGGGTCGGTGTCGTTAAGGCCGAGGTGGATGACAACGATGTCGGCCTTGAAGTCGAGGGCCTGGCGGTATTCGGGCACTTTTACGTAAGGCCGGTGGCCGCGGTTCAGGAGTGTGGAGCCGCTGTGGCCGAAGTTGCGTACTTCATAATCCGGTCCGAGCATTTCCTGCAGGCGTGTGGGATATGATTCTTTTTCTCGGTTGGGCAGTCCCATGCCGTAGGTGACGCTGTTACCTACGCAGGCTACTTTCAGCCGTTGGCGGCCGCTCAATGGCAGGCAGAGCAGCAGCGTGAGTAATAGGAAATAATTTTTTTTCATGTATCAGTGTGTTTGTTTTGATGACGGGATGATTTTTTCAATGGCGGGTTTCTTCTGTGTGCTTCCACAGGCGGATGATGTAATAGGCTACATGCAGCAGGCCGAAAACAACGGCTACGATGAGCATGGTATGGTCGGAAGTCCATCCGGCGGACTGTTGGTGCCAAAGGCCTGTGATGATGCAGAGCCCCGAGAGCGCCAGCCCGAGCATGTAGAGAATGCTCACGCCGCGGCGGCGCGCTACGCCGGTTTCGAGGCTGCTGTGGCGCAAACCGTAGTGGCTGTAGATGTCAATGCCGATGAGCATCCACAGAACCAGGCGTATCCAAGTGTCGGCGGGAAGGAATATCATCAGGCTCAGGCACGTGAGAATGCCGGCAACGGGTACGAACGGAACCAGCGGTGTGCGGAAGGTGCGGGGCACGTGGGGCATTGTCTTGCGCACGATGAGCACGCCGGCACATACCAGCGTGAAGGCCAGCAAGGTGCCGATGCTCGTCATCTCGCCGGCCATGCGGGCAGGAATGAGGGCTGCAAGCGAGGCCACTACGCTCATGCAGATGAGGTTGTTGCGCCAAGGCGTGCGGAAGCGGCGGTGTATTTTCGAGAATACGGGTGGCAGCAATCCGTCGTGACTCATCGACATGAAAATGCGGCTCTGGGCCATGAGCAATACGAGAATGACAGAGCAGTAGCCCACAAGAATGGCCAGCACTACGGCTTTGTTAAGCCAGGGAAAGTCGGGGACAACCGCGCCGTTGCCTGCAACCGTCCCCATGTGGTCGATGGCGATGGCTACGGGAGCGATACCTTCCTGTCCGGCAAATTCGCGATAGTTGGCTACGCCTGTCATGACATGGGCAAACACCATGTAGAGGATAGTGCAGATGAGCAGCGAGAGGAGTATGCCCAGCGGCATGTTGCGTTTGGGGTTCCGCGTTTCCTGTGCGGCGGTGCTCACTGCATCGAAGCCGAGAAAGGCGAAGAATACGATGGCGGCGCCTCGCAATACGCCGCTCCAGCCGTACTGGCCTATTTGGCCGGCATTGTCGGGAAGATAAGGCGTGTAGTTGGCCGTGTCGATATAGCGCCAGCCGAGGAATACGAAAACAAGTATGACGGCTACCTTGAGCAATACAATGATATTGTTGATGAGGGAACTCTCGCGGGTGCCGCGTATGAGGAAAAGGCTCATGATTATGACGATGGCCGCTGCGGGTATGTTGATGATGCCGCCGTCCCACGGACAGGCGGTCAGTTCGTGCGGCAAGGAGATGCCGACACCTTGGAGAAATTTTACGAAGTATTGGCTCCACGAAATGCTTACGGTAATGGCTGCCACAGTGTATTCTAAAATCAAATCCCAACCGATGATCCAGGCAATCAGTTCGCCCATCGTGGCGTAAGAATAGGTGTAGGCACTGCCGGCTATGGGAATCATTGACGCGAATTCGGCGTAGCACAAACCGGCAAAGGCGCACCCGATGGCGGCAATGGCAAATGAAAGCGTGATGGCCGGTCCGGTGTATTCGGCGGCTACCGCGCCTGTTATGGAGAATAGTCCTGCACCGATGATAACGCCGACGCCGAAGGCTATCAGTCCGATGGGACCGAGAACGCGGCGTAGCGTTCCTTTTCCGTTGCCGGCAGCTTCGGCCTGAAGAAGTGTAAATGATTTTCTGATGAATATGCCCATGAAAGGAAATAATCTTTTAATAATGGAAATACGCCGGATTGTAACTGGAATACATTTCTTTTGAACGGCGGTATGTCTGCTTGTCGCTTCTATAGATCTGTCTGTAACCGGTATACGTTAGTGTCGCGCAACGCGAACCCTGCATTTCTGTAAAGCGCATTGGCTGCTGTGCGGAGGGGACGCGAGGTGAGATTGAGCGATTTGGCTTGTAAATGTGTCGCTTCGGATTTCAATGTCTCGATGAGTTGTCGGGCATATCCTCTTTCGCGGCAAGTTTCGTCTACGACAACATCTTCTATCCAGGCTTTGACGCCCGTAGGGGAGGCACAGAGGCACAATGTGGCCATTCCGCAGATGTTTGCAGTCTCGTCACGGACGATGTAGACGTATGTCGTTTCGTTTTTTACGAGGCGGTAAAGGTCTGTGGCAGTGAGTGGAGTGGCTTGTTGGCTGAGTTGTGGTAAAAGTCGGTTGACGGCTTCGGTTGCCGTGGGGCACTCTTCGGCGCTGAGTAATCGGATGTCGGCCTTGTTCAGATTGCGGAGCATTTCCGTTACGGTTTGTCTCCTCAGAGGATGTTTGAGTTCGGGTGCCAGTTCGTGGAGCGGTTCGAGCACGAAGCGGCGTTCTTGCAGGAGGGGATGCGGCAGTATGAGCTTGTCGGTTTCGACTACGGTGTTGCCGAGCAGAAGCAAATCGATGTCTATCACACGGTCGGTGTATACGCCGCCGGCACTTTTGATGGTGCGTCCCATCCGGCGTTCTACGTCCTGCGTGGCGGCGAGCAGTTCGGTTGGCGAGAGTTCTGTTTCGAAAACCGCTACTGCGTTGAGAAACATGTTTTCGGATATGAACCCGACGGGGCGTGTTACAAAGAAAGAAGAGCACCCGACGGGCGCACCGATGCGCTCGCCGAGTGCTTTCACGGCTGTTTTGATGTTTTTTTCGCGGTCGCCGATGTTGGCGCCCAAACCTACATAGAGTAGCATGTGCTGTAAGGTGAAAAAAATATGTCAGTCCACGATGAGCATCACATCGCCGAATGGTCCGAATTTGTAGTCTTCGCGCAGGGCTACATCGTAGGCTTCCATCGTGTAGTCGTAGTCTCCGAAAGCCGCTGTGAGCATGAGTAGCGTGGAGTAGGGGAGGTGGAAGTTTGAGAGCATGGCGTCGGCTACGGTGAAGTCGTAGGGTGGGAATATGAATTTGTTGGTCCAGCCTTCGAATGCCTTTATGCGGCTGTTTGTGCCCACGCAGGCTTCCAGCGCGCGTTGTACGGTTGTGCCCACGGCTACGATTTTGTGTTCGTTGTCCTTGGCGTTGTTGATAATGCGGCAGCATTCCTCCTGCACAAATATCTGTTCGGAGTCCATTTTGTGTTTGGTAAGGTCTTCCACGTCTGTGTTGCGGAAGTTGCCAAGTCCGCAGTGAAGGGTGATGTAGGCAAAGTCTATGCCCTTGATTTCCATTCGCTTCATGAGTTCCCGTGAGAAGTGCATGCCGGCTGTCGGCGCTGTAACAGCTCCTTCGTGTTTGGCGAATATGCATTGGAAACGTTCCAGGTCTTCCGGTTCCGAACCGCGGCCTACGAATCGTGGAACGGGTGCTTCTCCCAGAGCGTAGAGTGAGCGCTTGAATTCTTCGTGGTCACCGTCGTAGAGGAAACGCAAGGTACGTCCGCGGCTAGTGGTGTTGTCTATGACTTCGGCTACGATGGAGTTGTCTTCGCCGAAGTAGAGTTTGTTGCCGATGCGTATTTTGCGCGCCGGGTCAACGAGTACGTCCCACAAACGCAGTTCCTGATTCAGTTCGCGCAGGAGGAATACCTCGATGCGCGCTCCCGTTTTTTCCTTGTTGCCGTAAAGGCGGGCGGGAAATACTTTTGTGTCGTTGAAGACGAAGACATCGTGTTCGTCGAAGTAGTCGAGCACGTCTTTGAACATTTTGTGTTCTATCTCACCCGTTTTTCGGTGGAGCACCATCATGCGGCATTCATCGCGGTGGGGGGCCGGATACTGGGCTATTTTTTCGTCGGGAAGTTTGAATTTGAATTGGGAAAGTTTCATATAACTTGCGGGTTGTTTTTCTACGTAATATTATATATAATGTGTGCGTGCGTCAGTTTCGGGGCAAATCAGTTTCCACTTCGATGCCTTCCAGCCACTTTTCAAAATTTTCGAGTGTGAAGCAGGTCTCTTCGCCGTAACTGCCCACGCGGGTGCGGCGCAGCGCCGTGAGATGGGCGCCGCTCTTCAAGGCCTGACCGATGTCGCGCGCCAGCGCGCGAATGTACGTACCCTTGGAGCAGATCACGCGGATGGTGATTTGAGGGTGTTCCTCATGGCCGAGTTCGCAACGCAACAATTCTATTTCGTCAATGCGCAGGGGCTTGGCTTTGAGTTCAACGTCTTTTCCCTTGCGCGCCAGGTCATAGGCGCGCTTGCCGTCTACCTTGCAGGCCGAGAATGCGGGCGGTACTTGCATGATTTCTCCAATGAACTGCGTAAGGACTTGCCTTACGGCCGCTTCGGTGATGTGTGCGGTCGGGAAGGTGGCGTCAATGTCGTGCTCGAGGTCAAAGCTCGGTGTGGTGGCTCCGAGACGCAACGTGGCTATGTATTCTTTCACGCCAGCCTGCAACTGTTCTATCTGTTTGGTGGCCCGACCGGTGCATATAATCATTACGCCCGAAGCCAAAGGGTCGAGTGTGCCGGCATGGCCTACTTTGATTTTTTTTCCGCCCATGCGGCGCGTCAGCAGCCAGCGCACTTTGGCCACCAGGCCGAACGATGTCATGCCCAGTGGTTTTTCGAATGCCAGTATCTGTCCTGTCAGGAAATTCATCGGCCGAATATTAGAGTGAGAATACCTGCTGCCAGACAGTACCAGGCAAAGTAAATCAGTTTGCCTTTGCTGACGATGCTTATCATCCACTTGCAGGCGATGATGCCAGCCACAAAGGCTGCTATGAAGCCTACGGCAAGTGCGCTGGCTGACAATCCGTTAAAGGCTTCGCTGATGCCGTTTCCCGCAGCGTCTTTAAGGTCGAGTAAGGCCTCGCCCAAAATGGGGGGGATGACCATGAGAAATGAGAATTGCGCCATGGCCGTTTTCTTGTTGCCCAGCATGAGGCCGGTAGCAATCGTTGTGCCCGACCGGCTCAGGCCGGGCAGTACGGCCAAAGCCTGGGAAAGACCTATGATGAACGCGTCGCGCAGGGATATTTGCTCCTTTTGCCGCGGCTGGGCGTAGTAGGAAAAGGCCAGCAGCGCTGCCGTCACCAGCAGGCAGCAGCCCACTACCGTGAGCCCTGAGCCGAAGACGGCCTTCACGTGGTCTTTGAAAAATACGCCTACGATGCCGATGGGTATCATCGACACCAGAATGTTGAGCACATAGCGCTGGTCGCCGTTCAGGCCGGCCAGTCCCGGTCCTCCGGCCGGCCGTGAGCAGGTGCCTTTGAGTATTTTCCATATTTCGCCGCCCAGCACCACCAGTGTGCTCAGCACTGTTGCCACGTGTACGGCTACGGTGAACATCATGTTTTCTTCGGCTTCCACTCCAAAGAGGGCGGAGCCTATGGCCAGATGGCCGCTGCTGCTCACGGGCAGGTATTCCGTGAGTCCTTGCAGCAGTCCGAGGATGAGTGCTTCAATAATATCCATCTGTACGGGTCTTTTTTATTCTCCGGCCTTGTCATGGCCGCCATTCCTGGTGCGTGGTTTGCGGATGATGGCGAAGATGATGAAGAGGTAACCCGCGAAGCACACGAGCGGTGCCACTTTGATGCGCTGGGCGTCGAAGATGGCAGGATTGAACTCTTCGGCCGTGGAGCCGCTGCCCGACATCAGTATGAAGCCGATAATGACAACGGTCATGCCGATGGCCAGCAGAATGAAGTTCATGCGGTCGAAAGCGAATACTTTTTTGTTGCTCATATTCTTGATTTTTATGTTTTGTTACTTTGCTGTAGAGGCGTTGGTGTGCGGGCCGGTGTCATTTGAGATACACCTGATCGGTGGTCATGCGCAGGTGGCGGTTGACAGAGAAGAACGTACAGAGCAGCGTGAGCATCAGGCCGCATACGAGCACGCTCCCCAAGGTGGCCGCCATGACGAGCGGTGTGATAACCTCGAATTCGTTGTTGACGTTCATGTGCATCAGTGCCTGCATGCCGGCCAGCAGCAGCCCGTCGGCCACGAGTGCGGCAATGAGTCCTATCCAAAAGGCGCGCGCCATGAAGGGGCGGCGTATGAAACTCCACTTGGCTCCTACCAGTTTCATGGTGAGTATGGAGAAACGGCGGGCGTAGATGCTCATGCGCACCGTGTTGTTGATGAGCGAGAACGACACGAAAGCCAGCAGTGCGGCCACGGCCAGCAACACGCCCGATATGATGTGTATGGTGTGGTTCATGGTGGCCATGAGGTCAAGCGGATAAACCACCTCCTTCACGTAAGGGCGTTTCTGAAGGGCTGTCACGTAGCGCGCCAGACTGTCCTTGTTGGCGTATTCGGCTTTGAGAAACACCTCGTATTCGGCCGGAATGGGGCTGCCTCCGAGGAAATCTTCCGGCCCTCCGTCAAGGTCGCGCATCATTTCGCGGGTACCCTGTTCCTTGGAGATGTAGTTCACCTGCTTGGTGCAGGGCATCCGTTTGAGATCGTTTTTGAGCGCCATGAGATCGCGTGTCGATATGCTGTCGTCAAGGAGCACTTCCACTGTAAAGTTTTCGCGTACAGAGCGGCTGAAGTTCATAGCCATGGTCACAAACATGACCACTGCGCCCAGCAGTATGAGTACCATCGTGGTGCTGATGGTCGAGGTGATGTTGCCCAGCGCGCCGCCGTTTTTCTTTTTCTTCTTTGCCATATTTCAGTTTGGATAGGTGGTGGGTGGCTGCCCTGCCGGCGACCGGCCGGACACACTCCACCTTAAATTCGTACAAAAATACAACATTTGGCACGTATTTTCGCATTTGTCTGCTTTGTTTTAACAAAGTTTTTGGTTGTGAGAGGTTGTCTTTTGTGGTGTCTCGCTTTTTCAGCCATTGTTTGAATGGTTGTCTTCAGCTTTTTTCCGGCCGATGACTTTAACATATTTAACTTTCCGAAACACTCCGGCGTGTTAAAACATAGGTTGTAAATAGTGAAGGAGGAAAAGTCGGTATTGGAATTTTAACTCGAATACTTGGATTTTGAATTCGAATACGGGGAATTTTGGAAAGAAATACGGCGTTTTTCTGTTTAATTCCGGCTGAAAAGCACTGAAAAAGCGGGACTTCTCATAAGGAGGTCCCGCTTGGCTGTTACAAAGATACAATATTTTCCGCCGGAAAGCAAGAAGTGTTAAAATCGTAACAGGCCACAGTCGGCTGTTTTATGGGCACTTTTTGCTTTTTGGAAAAAGGATAATGGCTTTTTCCAAAAAAAATGTAACTTTGCCCTCATAATTAATCATATTGCAAAACCGGAAACCCTTGAAACGGGCGGTTTAAAAATTCATGCTTATGAAAAACAAACACATCCGTGTCAATGTCCGTTCGCTCCGCCAATGGATGGAGGAGGAAAGGCTTGACGCTTTCATCGTACCTTCCATCGATCCGCATAATAGCGAATATCTGGCCGACCACTGGAAAACCCGACAGTGGATCACAGGCTTCACAGGCTCGGCAGGTACGGCTGTCATCACCGCTAAGGGAGCGGCCCTCTGGACGGACTCACGCTATTTCCTGCAGGCGGAGGAACAACTCGAAGGCACACCGTTTGAGCTGATGCGCGAGGGGGTGCCGCAAACGCCCTCCATTGCCGACTGGCTGGACCAACAACTGACGGACGAACGGCGTGTGGGCTATTACGGCGAACTGATGACGCAGGAACTGCTCGACGACATCTTTGGCGGACATGAGCAGGATTTCATACTCAAAGCCACGGAGGGCGATCCTTTCCGTTACATCTGGCACGACCGTCCCGGTATGCCGGCCGGAACGGTAACCATTGTCCCCGACGACATAGCCGGCATGCCGGCCGAAGCCAAGTTGAGGAAAATTTTCGAGATGGGGCGTGAGGCGTGTCCCGAGGCTACCATATTCGTGCTTAACGACCTTTCCGAGATAGCCTGGGCGCTCAATCTGCGCGGATGCGACATCCAATACAATCCGGTGTTTGTGGGGTATCTCATGGTGAGCCGCCAACGATCCACCCTCTTTACCGATCTCGACCGCCTGTCGCCGGAAATCAGAGCTTATCTGGGGAGGATATCCGTTAGCGTGAAGCGTTATAAAGGATGGAAAAATTTCATTGAGGACGCTGCACACGGCGAGGTTTTTGCCTTTCCGCGCACGATGAACTTATGTATGGTGAAACAATGCCGGACGTACCGCATGAACTACCGTTTCATCGACTGGCAGGTATCCCTGCTGCGCGCCGTGAAGACACCGGCCGAACAGGCCGGCTTCCGCCGCGCCATGGAACTCGACGGGGTGGCCATGGTGCGTTTCCTGCGTCGACTCGAAATAGCTCTTGCAGCTGGCGAGAGCATCACCGAAACCGGCGTGGACGAACTCCTCACGGCCCTGCGCGCCGAAGAGCCGGAATTTAAAGGGCTGAGCTTCGCCACCATAGCCGGCTATGGCCCCCACGGCGCCATCGTCCACTACGAGGCTACGCCCGAGAGCGCCGCCTTACTCCGGCCCGAAGGGCTTCTGCTGCTCGACAGCGGGGCGCATTATAGTTGCGGAACAACGGACATCACGCGTACCATCGCCCTCGGACCGGTAAGTCAGGAAGAGCGGCGCGCCTACACTCTTGTACTCAAAGGACACATCGCCCTGTCGCGTTGTCGTTTTCCTCAGGGCACGACAGGCATACAGCTTGACTTGGCGGCACGCTATGCCATGTGGCAGGCAGGATATGATTACGGACACGGAACAGGACACGGCGTAGGATGCCGGCTGTGCGTGCACGAAGGACCGCAGCAGATACGCAAGAATCTGCGTGCCTGTACGGCCGTGCCATTCCTTCCCGGCATGACAATTACCGACGAGCCGGGCATTTACGTAGCCGGACATTTCGGCGTGCGCATAGAAAATACACTCCTCACCGTAGAGGACGGCGAAACGGATTACGGCCGCTTCTACCGCTTTGAGCCGCTCACGCTCTGTCCTATCGATACAGCGCCCGTCGACCTCACGATGCTCTCGGCTGAAGAGATAAAGTGGCTCAACGACTACCACGCCACCGTGCGCCGGCGCCTCGAACCGCTCTTGGCCGATCCGGCCGACAAGGCATGGCTCCATAAGGCCACTATGCCGTTGTGAAAGGCACTTCCCTCTTGACTCTAATTTCTAAAAAGACATACAACGATATGGAAATAAGAACATCTCATCTCCTCCTGCGGCGGCTGCCCATGAGGCTGGAGGCCGCAGGTATACTGGCGGTACAGGTGATATTGGCTGTGGCCGCCGTCATCTTCACACTCTACACCACCGTAACTCATTATGAAGTGACTCTGAGTGGTAACTATGAAGAGCAGTTGGCAGTAGAGCAACTCAAAAACTTCGCACCGGCCTGGTTTTACATTTGGGTGAAATATCTGGCTTATGTTGCCGTTGCCTGCATTCTTCACACTGCTGTCAAGAACAGTCTTCCGCATCTGAAACGGCTCTCCGGATTGTTTTTTCTCATTGCATGTGCTCTCGTCGTATTATGGCCAGCAGCCGATGCCTTTCCCGGAATGCCCTCGCTCACAGGCATGGGGATGGTGTCGCTCATTGTCCGTTGTCTGGCCATAATAGTTACCATAGCGGAAGTGGTTGTGGCCATGCTTCTCGGCCTTAAAATCAGAAAAAATGCCGCGGGATACCTCAAAACTTACGGCTTTTTACTTGCTTTTCTGCCGCTCCTTGCCGAATTGTCTACATTGGCTTGGTATGCCGGCTCAGCCTTTGCAGACGTGCTCTTCTATGGTTGCATACCGGCGGCGGTGTGCGAAACGTTTTTTTTGACAGCCTCATTCTTTGCATTCAAACCGTCAGAAACAAAAAACGACCGTACATTCATTCCGGCATTCGTAATGGCTGCGCTCTCTGCAGTGGTTGCCTTAGGCATCTATTTCTCCCTCTCAAGTTCGGCCATAGAAATAGGCGATGCGGAAACCGAGGAATTATCTGCCGATGACCAGATACAGGGAGAAGAAGACAGCTACGATCCCGAAGCCGGCTATTCCGACGGTACGCAACTGCCGGCGGACAGTATGGAAGCAGGTGACGGAACTTCTGGAAACGATAACATGGGCAGTAACACTGTGGACGGCAGTAAGGCCGCTCCCGTCGATGCCGACAACCTGCCGGAAGGCGATCTCAGCGTAGAGCAATAATCACATCCGCTACTGCAGATGTACTCTGCTCCGGCAGTTGTATACTCGTCATTATGCGTCCGGCTATTGAAATAAATAAGACGAAAAACAAAACGACGGTGTTTTTCACCGTCGTTTTGTTTTTCGTCTCTTATCCGTATGCGGACTTCTGCACCGTCTGGTGGCAAAACATATTTTGGTAGTTCTCCACGAACTGATGCGGCGTCACTTCTTTATATGCTTCTTGTCTTCGGCAATATCAAAGGATTTGCTCACATCCTTGCCACGATAGCCAATAGTGATAGAGCCACCTCTCTCCTTGGAATAACTGAAATATCTCACATAACCGTTCCCCTCATATCCGGCAGCCTTGAGGGCTTCCTGGCAGTAAGTGTCATAATTATCAATGTAAGGTTTGAAATCAGCATAAGTAGTGATCATGTCCTTATACTTGTCATATCCTTCAATCACCTCCGTACCGGCAAAATCGGTAATGGTCACCTCTTCCGTCTTGTAGGAATTACGCATATCTTTATTATCGAACCAGAAATATCTCTTTATCAGATTCTTGTCGGCCGGATCGATAATCACAGCCGATATATCGTTTTTGATATCTGTCGTATCGTCAGCAGAATGCGACATATTGATTTCTATAATTTCTGCCTTATCGGCTGTCGTTCCGGCATATTGGAAAATCTGATCGAGGTTCTGGCTGATTTTTTCCGCACTGGAAAGAAAATCTTTTGATACTTCTTCTTGTGTTTTAGTTACGAAACTACAGGCTGTGGCAACGGAAAGCAACAATGCCACTACTGATGATAGAAATACAATCTTTTTCATAAACTTTTGTAATTAAATGAATAAATAATTTCCAAGGGCAAAGATAGAAATATATTATTAAAAACCGACCGACCAGTCGGTTTTTAATGAGGGGAATAGTTCCTTTTATTGTTAAAAGGAGGGGTTGAGCCTGAGAATCTGTCGAAAATAATAGAAAATATGTCGTAATGAAGGAAGATATACGGCAAATATAAAGTGAATGTATGGCAAAAGATTGAGGGTACGCGACTATCGGTATGAGATGTATTATGAGCGATAGGTGATGTATTGTGGGTGGGACGGGGTGTGCTGTGAGTGAAATGAGGCGTATTGTGAGTAGAATGATATGTATTGTGATGGAAACGGGACCTATTATAGGTGGAACGGAATGCGCGATAAAGGGCAGGGGATATTTGGGCGATCGTATATAGATTATGGCGAATGGCAGGAGAATGTGTTAACGGCCACGAAGATTACTTACTGTCAGGCTTTGATGCGCTCGTATATATATTCAAACGAACGTTTGAGCTCGTCGACGTTGAGTCCGGTGGAAAATGATTTCATGAAGGACATGCCTAGGTAAACGTTGTTGAACATATCGGCGGTTTGTTCGATGTCTGTGTCAGGCTTGAGCTCGCCGCTCTCTATTGCCGCCGCCACGGCATGTCGCCAACTTGTCAGAAAGCGTTGCCAGAAAACTTGTATCCGTACATCGGCTCCGGGGTAGTAGTGGAGGATTTGCGGCATGAAGGAAAAGAAATTGGAGAAAGCCGTCCGTCCTGTTTGCTCCGGGGATTCGGATTTTTTGAGTATGGTAACGTACCACTCCATGGTATGCCGCACATTCTCTAGGAAGTTGTCGAGAAATTCGGCGAAGGTCGCTGCTGGTGTGAACTTGGCGTCTGCGTCGTGTACATTGAAGACGTAACGGTCTACTACGGCCATGAAAAGTTCCTGCTTGGTGCGGTAATAATATGACATGCCGGCTTTGGATAATCCGATGGCTCGGGTGAGCATGGTATAGCTTACTTTTTCGTAGTTGTGTTGCATGAATAGGACAAAGGCGTCCTGCAGAAGTTTTTCACGGGTTATTTTCATTGTTCCTGCTTGTTTTTTTCTTTATTCGGGGAATGTGTGCGGGACACCTGTATAAGGTGCCGTTTCTTTTCTGGGCGGGCGTTTCCCACGGCTGGCTGTTCGGGGTTCAATGACTGGTGGGGTGATTGTAACCCTAGTTATATTTATGAGCCGGGGGCTTTTTCTGAAAAACCGCCCCGCACGCAAAAGGCATACGGGGCGGTTTGACGGTTTTATTGTGTCAGATTGAAATCGGACAATCAGAGCTGAGGACCAGCTGCTACGAGAGCCTTGCCGGCTTCGTTGCCTTGGTACTTCACGAAGTTCTTGATGAAGCGTCCTGCGAGGTCTTTGGCCTTTTCTTCCCACTGTGCTGCGTCAGCATAAGTGTCGCGCGGATCGAGGATGGCGGGGTTTACGCCAGGGAGTTCCGTAGGAACAACGAAGTTGAAGTAAGGAACGGTCTTAGTAGGAGCCTTGTCGATAGAGCCGTCAAGGATGGCGTCGATGATGCCGCGTGTGTCGCGGATGGAGATGCGCTTGCCTGTTCCGTTCCAGCCGGTGTTGACGAGATATGCCTTGGCACCGTTCTTTTCCATCTTCTTAACGAGTTCTTCGGCATACTTCGTGGGGTGAAGTTCGAGGAATGCCTGACCGAAGCAAGCGGAGAAGGTGGGGGTGGGCTCGGTGATGCCGCGCTCCGTACCTGCCAACTTGGCGGTGAAGCCGGAGAGGAAGTAGTACTGAGCCTGAGCGGAGTTGAGGATAGATACGGGAGGCAGAACGCCGAAGGCATCTGCAGAGAGGAAGATTACCTGCTTTGCTGCGGGACCCTTGCTGATGGGCTTCACGATGTTCTCGATGTGGTCGATGGGGTAGCTTACGCGGGTGTTTTCGGTTACGCTCTTGTCGGCGAAGTCGATTTTGCCGTCGGCTGCTACGGTTACGTTTTCGAGGAGGGCGTTGCGGCGGATGGCGTTGAAGATGTCGGGTTCGCTTTCCTTGTCGAGGTTGATGACCTTGGCATAGCAGCCGCCTTCATAGTTGAATACGCCTTCGTCGTCCCATCCGTGTTCGTCGTCGCCGATGAGCTTGCGCTTCGGGTCGGTGGAGAGGGTGGTTTTACCCGTACCGGAGAGGCCGAAGAAGATGGCGGTGCTGGTTTCTTCCATGTTGGTGTTGGCCGAGCAGTGCATGGAGGCGATGCCCTTGAGAGGGTTGTAGTAGTTCATCATGGAGAACATACCCTTCTTCATTTCGCCGCCGTACCATGTGTTGATGATAACCTGCTCGCGGCTGGTGATGTTGAACACAACGGCGGTTTCGGAGTTGAGGCCGAGTTCCTTGTAGTTCTCAACCTTGGCTTTTGAAGCGTTGTAGACGATGAAATCGGGTTCGAAGCTGGCGAGTTCTTCCTCAGTGGGACGGATGAACATGTTGGTTACGAAGTGTGCCTGCCAGGCTACTTCCATGATGAAGCGGACGGACATGCGTGTTTCCTTGTTGGCGCCGCAGAAACCGTCGACAACGAAGAGACGCTTGTTGGAGAGTTCCTTCTGTGCCAGTTCCTTAACTACGTTCCATGCTTCCTGAGAGGCAGGTTTGTTGTCGTTTTTATATTCTTCGCTTGTCCACCATACTGTGTCCTTGGAGTTTTCATCCATCACGATGAACTTGTCCTTGGGAGAACGGCCGGTGTAGATACCCGTCATGACGTTTACGGCACCGAGTTCAGTGTTCTGGCCTACCTCGAAGCCTTCGAGGCCTGCCTTGGTCTCCTCTTCGAAAAGTTGTTCGTAAGAGGGGTTGTGCACAATTTCAGTCACGCCGGTGATACCGTACTTGCTTAAATCTAATGTTGCCATAATTGATTATAATTAAAGTGATGAGTTATGTTATCGGGGTTATTGTTCTTTTCTGCCGGACGGCCGCAAACGGCCTTGGGGCTGAACTATCGTTTTGTAGGCGGGGTTCAGACCTTTTCCTTGCGGTAGCAAATTTACAAAAAAGATTTAGCTTTAAAGGTTTTTCGTTTTTTTTGTTGTTCTTATTATTTATTTCTTAACTCATTTTCAGTGTGTCCTGTACCGTAAGAAAGTTTTTTGTCAAGTACGTTTGGCAAAATGCGCTTTAAGGAGAGGCTTTCAGGCGCAGTTGGTGCCGGCAGTGACATTTCGCGGGGCTTCGGTGTTGTTTTTTTGTTTTTTCGTATTTTTGCGCCTGTTAAAATAAATAAGCTAAACGATATCTCTTTATGAAAATCATCAATCTGGAAACAAGTCCCTCGGTGGTGAGCTGCTTTATGGCGCAGTTACGCGATGTGGATTATCAGGGTAGCCGCCCCCTTTTCCGCGGTAATCTGGAACGCATAGGGCACGCCATGGCATACGAGCTGAGCCGCACGCTGGCCTATTCGCCCAAGGAGGTGCGTACGCCGTTGGGCGTGAAGGAAGTGATGACCTTTGACGACCGTATAGTCATCGGCACGGTCTTGCGCGCCGGACTGGCCTTTCATCAGGGTTTTCTCGATGTGTTCGACCAGGCTGACGCCGGTTTTGTGGCGGCCTACCGCGAAGAAGGTTGCCGTGAGGACTTGAAAATCCGTCTGGACTATATGGCCGCTCCGCGTCTGGACGACTGTACCTTCCTGCTTGTCGACCCCATGCTGGCTACCGGCGGTAGTCTTGAGCTGGCTTACAACGCGTTCTTGCGCATGGGAAAGCCGCGCCGGCTCGACATCTGCTGCGTCATAGCCTCCGAGGCCGGCATAGCTCATTTGCAGAAGGTTTTTCCCGGTGACGACGTGACGCTGTGGGTAGCCGCGGTGGACCCGCATCTTAACGATGCTGCCTACATCGTGCCCGGCCTGGGCGATGCGGGCGATTTGTCCTTTGGCGAAAAAGTTTCGCTCTGAAGGCTTTGGCCGCTCACTGATATGAGAACATTTCCTGACGGATGCAGGATGTGCCGACTTTAACATATTTAACTTTCCGCAACACTTCGGTGTGTTAAAACATAGGTTGTAAATAGTGAAGGAGGAAAAGTCGGTATTGGAATTTTAACTCGAATACTTGGAATTTGAATTCGAATACGGGGAATTTCGTGAAGAAATACGGCGTTTTTCTCCTTCATTCCGGCTGAAAAGTACTGAAAAAGCGGGACTTCTCATAAGGAGGTCCCGCTTGGCTGTTACAAAGATACGATATTTTCCGCCGGAAAGCAAATAGTGTTAAAATCCTTGCAGCTGTCTCCACACCGGATTCTGGTGCGTGCCGAGGCTTCAAGGACGAATGTGCCGCCTCAGGCTTCAGTCCCTGAAATCCATGGGGATGTCCTTTTGTCCCTGCACGGCTCCTGCCGGTTCGGGATGGCGGTCGGGCCGGCGCGGGTCAAAATAGTAGATATCCAGGCTGTCCATATACTCATAGGCCGCCTCCATGCGCCGGCTGAAACTGCTGTAATCCTTCTGTGCGGCCTGTGTCCATCCGGCTTCGGCTACGGCGCACAGGCGGGGGAAGAGCATGAAGTCCAGCCGTTGGGGCGTGTGGATGCGCTCGGTCCATACGTTGGCCTGCACGCCGGCAATGAATTTTTCACGGCCGGTGTCGATTCCCCACGTTTCCAGGTCTTTGTCGGGGAAGTTGTAAACGTCTTCCAACGGACAGAAACCGTTCCACACGCGGCCCCATTTGTGCGAGGCATGCTGGATGAAGTCGAAATAGAGCGGGCGCCGGGGGCACAACACAGTGGGGTAGCCGTCGTTGAGGGCGCGGCGCAGTTCCGCCGGCCTGTCATGGCGCCACCACATGATGAGTGTCTTTGCCGTGTCGGGTTGTCCGGCCAGCATCTCGTCCCAGCCGGCCATCGTCTTTCCCATTGTCCGCACCGAGTCGGCCATGCGCCGCATGAAGTAGTGCTCGGCCGCTTTCACGTCGGCCAGTCCTTCGCGCCGCATCAGTTCTTTCACTTCGGGGTCGGTTTTCCAGGCTTTTATGCCGAATGACACCTCGTCGCCGCCAAGGTGGATATACTGCGAGGGGAAAAGCGTTGCCACCTCGCGCAGTACGTTGGTCAGGAAGGTGTAGGTGGCTTCGCGTCCTACGTGGAATGTAAAGTCGGGGTGCGCCGGGGTGCCGCCGCCCGACAGTTGCGGATAGGCGCGTACGGCAGCCGTGGCATGTCCCGGCATGTCTATTTCGGGAATGATGTCGATGTGCCGCGCTGCGGCATAAGCCACGATTTCTGCCACATCCTCCTGTGTGTAATACTGTGCCGCGCCTTGGCCCGGCGTGCTCCAGTTGCCGCACGCACCCACCGAAGTGAGTTTCGGGTACTGCTTGATTTCCAGCCGCCAGCCCGTTTCGTCTGTCAGGTGCCAGTGGAATTTGTTCAGTTTGTAGTAAGCCATTGCGTCAAGGATCTGTTTCACTTTTTCCTTGCCGAAGAAATGCCTCGCCTCGTCGAGCATGATGCCTCGCCACGCATAGCGGGGAGCATCTGTTATCGTTCCTGTGTGCAGGCTGCCGGCATCGAGTGTCTGCAGCAGTGTCTGCATGGCGCGGAACACGCCCGCCTCGCCTCCGCCGGTAAGCCGGATCACCTTGTCCGTCATTTCCAGACGGTAAGCCTCCTTGCCTCCTGTTTTCCGGTCTATGCTCAGCATGATGCCCCGTTTCAGACTGGACGTCTGCTTGACTTTGACGTTCTTTCCCTGACGTTGCTCGAGTGCCGCTTTAAGGAAGGCGGCTTCATCGGCCAGTGTCTTGTCGGTGTAGCCGATGATGTTTGTCTGTGCCGGGCATGGCGTTGTCGTCAGGCCGTAGTGTGCCGGGCGGGGAATGACGGTGTTTTCCTGGGCAAAGGCCGTTGTGTGTGACAGGCCTGCCAGCAACAGAATAGTGACAAGTGTTTTTTTCATGATGACAGATGGAATGATGGTATGCCTTTCCGCTATGGTTGGCATAATGGGTTTTGTTTTTTGTGTCAGAGATACCGGCGGCGCAACCAGGCGCGTATGGGAATGTCGTAGAGACGCATGCAGGCGTATGCCGTCAGAAGTGAAAGTGCGAACACGGCAACATAGACGAAAGCGTGTGTCGCTGCCGGCGCGTCGGGATGGGCGTTGGCCCAGGCTGTTTGCAGATAGACTAAGGGGTAGTGGGTGAGGTAGAGCGGGTAGGATATTTCGCCCAGCCATCGGCACAACCGCTGGCTGCGGCCTGCCGTGCTGCCGGCGCCGAGCACTACTATCGTCGGAAAGAGCAGGAGAATGCAGCCGGCTTCGTAGAGACCGTTCTGCCAGCCCTGCTGTTCGCCGCCGAGTCGTGGCCACGCCAGTGCTGTGACGAGCAGGACGGAGCATAGCAGGAAGCCTCCTTTTATGCGCGGACTGCGCACTGTGCGCGAGAGCAGAAGACCACAGAGGAAGGGATAGAGCAGGCGTGTCAGACCGATGTAGCATTGCTGTTCCGTGATGCACCATCCGCCTACAACCGTGTTGGCCAGCAGTCCGCGTCCGCCAAGGAGGTTGAAGATATCGAGGTTCATCGTCAGGTCTATGGTGAGTATGGCCGCTCCAGCTGCCAATAGTCCTATCACGGTAGCCGGAAGGCGGCGCAATACGAAGAAATAGAGTATGTTGGCCAGATATTCGAATTGGAGCGACCATGCCGGACCGTTGAGAGGATTGGTCTCGGCCCATCCCCGGATGTCGCACGACGGCGGCAGGGGGAGAAGCGTGCAGCACACCAGCGTGATGACGAGAAGTGTGCCTGCCGATGTGGCCGCGATAGGCGGAAAGGTGTCGCCCTGCTGGAAGTAAAACAGTAAGGCGCCCAGCAGCGATCCGAACACTACCATGGGGTGAAGGCGCACAAGGCGCCGCTTGGCGAAATTCCATGCCGTGAGTCGGGGATTGTTGTCGTAGGCATAGCCTACAACGTATCCTGAGAGGATGAAGAAGAAGTCCACAGCCAGATAGCCGTGGTTGATAATCTGGTGAACGGGGCCGCCCGAATAGACTTCGAGCAGGTGGAAGGCCACAACGATGAGGGCCGCCACACCGCGCAAGCCGTCGAGCACTTCGTAACGGGGTTTTCCGGGCGGTTGGTAGTTTTTCTGGTGCATTGGTAAATAAGAATTATAGGCGTTCCGCAAACAGGCAGACAAGTAATGGGACGGCGTTGACGGATAGGGGTGGTTTTTCATGGTTTCCGGGCAGGCTGCCGTTTTCTTCCGTTACGGACGCAAAATAGTATTGTTAGTTAAAATCTGTCTGCAAAAATATGATTTTTTGTCGGATTTCCTGTTTTTTCTCTTTCTTAAACCGTTAAAACAATAACGGTACTAGCCCTGTCTGTCTTAACTCTTCTAAAAAGTCAAAATTCAATGTTTTCTCAGACTTGTACGTGTGAAACGCGGAAAAGGGACTTGAGGGCTAAGTCTCGAAAAAGAATGTATTTCCATTCCCCAAAAAGAAAGTGTACTTCAAACTTATTGCTAATTTTGCACTTGCCGGTTAAATCAGCCGCCGTATTGTCTGTTTGCATGCCAGGTTGCCGATGCGGTTTCTGCCGATGACAACCGACAGTGACTTTAAATTTTTACAAATCGAAAAATAGAGGAATAACTATGAGTATGGAGCATAAGGCGTTTGTGTTTGACACGGAAATGTTTCACGCCAAAATTGAGCCGGTCATGAAGGAGAGTATAAATCATCCCGAAGTGGCAAGACAGTATATCAGTGCAAATTATGAACAATTGCAATCTCCTTACACCGGTGAGATGTTGGAGGAGAATTGGGAAGAAGAATTTGATGAGTTTACGCTTCAGGTTTATTTTGACATTCTGCTTACAGCTTGTTATGATGTAGAGGATGATTGTGGATTGGGATATTTGTGGGATGCAGTGAATGGGATTGTCGGAGCGCTTGATGCTTTTGAAGAGCCGCAGATGGCCGTTTTGGGGTGGGATGTGGTAATAAACGGTGTTAAAGTGGATCCCGGCATGATGGGACTGGGGCTGGTGGAAAGCCATGAAATTCAGGATATACTGGACCGACTGCAGGAAAACAGAGATGAAGCGGAAGATATAGAGCCGGAGGATTTGCAGTATGACGCAGATCCGGAAGAATGGATGGAAGCCTATGACAGTTTGTGTGGTATTTATGAAGAAGCCGGCCGGCAAGGGAAGGGACTTTTGTTTACCTTCTGATGCAAAGGCCAACAAGTATATTGCTAACCCGACATCCTGTGATGAAACAGTGTATTGTCGGGTTCGTATGTTTTTGATTTGACAATATGTGCAGCGTGAAGGCATATTAATAATGTCTTCACCTGTCGGTCATTCCCTTGTGAGAAATTGAATTTTAAATAATAGTCGGTCTGTTTTCCGACAATCTGTAGAGAAAAACGTAACTTTGTGCAGACTTAAGATACCAGCATAAAAACTAACCTAAAACTCATGAAAAATGTCATTTTATTCTTGTGCATGATGGCACATTTGTGCTGTTTTGGAACAAAATACGAAAAGGCCGCCGGCAGACTGGCTACCCGTTTGTTTCCTGATTCCGTGGCTTCCCGTTTCATGTTTGAGCAGATAGCTCAGACGGACGGTGGCAAAGACCTTTTTGAATTGGAATCTGCCGGCAATAATATTATTGTCAGGGGCAGTTCGGCCAATGCCATGGCTGTGGGCCTTAACCATTATTTGAAGTATTATTGCAAGACTTCCGTTTCGTGGTATAAGGATGACCCTGTGGAGCTGCCAGAAACGCTGCCGGCGGTGGAACACAAGATAAGGGTAGAGGCACGCATGAACAACCGTTTTTTTCTGAACTACTGCACGTTTGGTTATACCATGACCTGGTGGCAGTGGGAAGACTGGGAACGTTTTATCGACTGGATGGCTCTCAACGGAGTGAATATGCCTCTGGCCATCACTGGGCAGGAGGCGATATGGTATAAGGTGTGGCGCAAATTCGGGCTGGACGACCGCGAAATCAGAGACTATTTCACAGGACCCGGCCATTTGCCCTGGCACCGCATGACCAATGAAAATTACCAGAATGAGTCCTTGGGGAGGGTTTAAGGATGAGTATCGCAGCTATTTTCTCGATCCGCTTGACCCGCTGTTTGCCAAGATTCAGAAAGCTTTCCTCGATGAGCAGAAGCGCCTGTATGGTACCGACCATATTTATGGCGCCGATCCTTTCAATGAAATTGACGCACCCAGTTGGGAGCCTTCCTATCTGGCTACAGTGTCGCGGACTATCTATGAAACCATGACTAAGGCCGATCCCGATGCTATTTGGTTGCAAATGACGTGGCTCTTCTATATGGATCGCCGCCATTGGACCAATCCACGCATTGACGCTTTTGTCAATGCCGTGCCTAGGAACAAAATGGTGCTGCTTGACTATTTTGTTGAAAATACCGAAGTGTGGAGAAAAACCGACGCTTATTTCGGACAGCCTTATTTGTGGTGTTATCTGGGCAATTTGCGCGAGGTGGGCAGGCGGATAGATAAAACCTGTGAGGAAGGCGGTGACAACTTCTGCGGTATAGGCTCCACGCTGGAGGCGCTGGATGTCAATCCGCTCATGTATGAGTATGTTCTGGAGAAAGCGTGGCAATCGTCATTGACAGACGAAGAGTGGATGGACGCTTGGGCCGACCGCCGTGTGGGCCGCTCCGACGAATACTGCCGCAAGGCGTGGAGAGGGTTGCTGGACAAGGTATACGTCGCTACCGCCCAACTGGGACAAGGCATGCTCACCAATGCCCGTCCTTCGCTCACAGGACACGGAAACTGGACAACTAATCCGCGGATTAGCTATGACAATGAAGCGTTGTTCCGCATATGGGAAACCATGCTCGCAGCCGCTGGTGAAATGCCCCGCAACAGTTATACGTTTGATGTGGTGAATGTGGGCCGGCAAGTACTGGGTAACCATTTCATGGCGTTGCGCGACAGTTTTTCGGCAGCCTATCAGGCAAAGAATAAGGAGGAGCTGCTTCGGAAAGGCCTTTACATGGATGAACTCCTGTGTGACATGGAGCGTTTGCTCCGTCAGCATGCCACGTTCTCTTTCGGACGTTGGATACAGGAGGCGGCTGCTTTCGGACAGACTCCTCTGGAGAAAACTTATTATAAAAAGAACGCCCGTACTTTGTTGACTACCTGGGGTGGAAAGGGACAGAGCCTTAACGATTATGCCAACCGTTCCTGGGCCGGTTTGACGGCAGGATACTATCATCCGCGCTGGCAAATGTTCATACAGGAAGTTTGTGCGGCTTTGGAAAAGAATGAACCTTTCGATCAAAAGGCATTCAACCGGAAGATGTTTGATTTTGAACAGTCTTTTGTTGATAACGACTATGTGTCTGCATCACAGCCATCAGGCGAAGGAGTACGGCTTGTAAAGGAACTAATGTTGAAATATCGTGACCGGATTTGCCGGTAAGCATAAGGCGAAATATTTTTGTTATTCATATAAATGACTATGTGGCATATGAAAAATCGTTTGTCGTTATTATTGGTGACTCTAATGTTTACTGTTCTGCCAATGACCGGACAGAAAACTCCCGTCGGAGAATATTCCTTGAAATACGGAGCCTCCTGTTCGGAACCTCGTCAGGATACAGATATGCAGCGTTTCCGTCATCACCGTCTGGGGGCATTTGTCCACTGGGGACTTTACGCAATTCCAGGCGGAACGTGGGAAGGTAAAACCTATCGGGGAGCGGCCGAATGGCTTAAGTCATGGGCGAAGGTTTCCAATGAAGATTGGATGAAACTGATGGCACAGTGGAATCCTGAGCGGTTTGATGCCCGCGCCTGGGCACGGATGTTGAAGGCTTCAGGCGCCCGTTATGTTAAGATAACTACCAAACACCATGAAGGCTTCTGCCTGTGGCCCAGCAGACTTACACCTTTTACAGTGGAACATACGCCTCATGGACGTGATGTCTTGGGCGAACTTGTGGAGGCGGTCAATGACGAGGGTATGGATGTGCATTTTTATTTCTCGGTAATGGATTGGAGTCATCCCGATTATCGCAGCAGTCTGCGCACATCGCAAGATAGCGTGGCCTTTGCCCGTTTCCTCGACTTTACTGAAGGGCAGCTTCGCGAACTGGCCACGCGTTATCCTACCGTAAAGGATTTCTGGTTTGATGGCACATGGGATGCCTCGCTTCGGCAGAACGGTTGGTGGACGGCAAAGATGGAAAAAATGCTAAAACAGCTTGTACCCGGTGTGACGGTCAACAGTCGTTTGCGTGCTGATGACCGAGGTAGCCGTCATTTCGACAGCAACGGCCGGCTTATGGGTGATTATGAATCGGGCTACGAGCGTCGATTGCCTGATCCCGTAAAGGATTTGAAAGTGACCCAATGGGACTGGGAAGCTTGTATGACATTGCCCGAAAATCAGTGGGGGTATCATCGTGACTGGTCGCTGAGTTATGTGAAGGCCCCTCATGAGGTGGTGGAGCACATTGTGCATGCTGTGTCGATGGGCGGCAATATGGTCGTTAACTTCGGACCGCAGCCTGACGGTGATTTTCGACGTGAGGAAAAGGATATGGTTAAAGCATTGGGCAACTGGATGAAGCGCTACGGCGAGTGTGTTTACGGTTGCGGATATGCCGGTCTCAGAAAGCAGGATTGGGGATATTATACCGCCAAGGACGACACTCTTTATATGGTGGTGTTCAACCGCCCTTATTCCGGTATGCTGAATGTGGTTATGCCCAAAGGACAAAGTCCTCAAATGGCTTGTCTGCTCGATGGGACGCCACTGCGCATAGAGGAAACGGCCTCGGGTGAATATCATGTAGCCATGCCGCGTAAAGATCCCGGCGAGCCGTTTGTCATCCGGTTGAAAATCTCACGTAGTGGCAGTACTAAGAGACAATACCGCGAAGCTCTCACCTGAGAGGCTATGATTACTGCCGGTATTGGCAGGGAACTCATGTCCTTTCCGAATATTATATATTTAATCCTGTTATCTCTTTGATTTGATTATGAAAATAAAAGAATTACTGCTTCTTTCATTTTTAGCAGGTTCGGCGGCTGTATCGGCCCGTGAAGTGATAGACTTCAATAAGGGCTGGGCGTTTCGCAAGGCACCCGCCACAACCGATGTCATGCAGGCGGCCACTGTCTGGAACGGCCGCTGGGACAGTGTGAGCGTGCCGCATACGTGGAATGCGCACGACATGCAGCGTAATGTCAACAATTTTTATGAAGGTACGGCTTATTATAAGAAAACATTTGATGCTCCTGCCGAATGGAATGGTAAACGTATATTTCTTCGTTTTGAAGGAGTGGGAGCTTGTGCCGAGGTCTACGTGAACGGTCGTCTGACAGGTAGTCATCGCGGCGGTTATTCCGCCTTTGCCTGTGAAATAAGCGGCGAACTGAAAGCGGGTGCCCGCAATGAGGTGGTGGTGAAAGCCGACAATGCTGCACGACCTGACGTCATACCGGTGAACCATCAGCTTTTTGGGGTGTATGGCGGCATATACCGGCCTGTGCAACTTATTGTTGCGGAGCCGTGCCATATTGCCGTAACGGACCATGCTTCATCAGGCGTATATATCACCCAGCGCAATGTGTCACGTCGCAGTGCCGATGTGAAAATACGTGTCAAACTCGACAACGGCTCTCTGCGGCCTGTGCCACTAGTGCTTGAGACGTTGGTGAGTGATGCCGAAGGGAAAACAGTGGCAGCCAGTAGGCATGAAATAAGTCTTTCCGCCCAAGGCTTGCAGAACTACGACACGGAATTGCGTATCAATAAACCGCATCTTTGGCAAGGCCGTCGCGCCCCTTATTTATATCGTGTTACGGTACGTCTCACTGTTGATGGGCGCGTGGTGGACGAATGCGTACAGCCGCTCGGCCTGCGCCACTTTGAGGTCGTTGCCGGCAAGGGGTTTTATCTTAACGGCGAGCGTTATCCCATGTATGGTGTCACACGTCATCAGGACCGTTGGGGAAAAGGCAGTGCGTTGACTAAAGCCGATCACGATGAGGATCTGGCTGCTATAATGGATGTGGGGGCCACTACTATCCGGTTGGCCCACTATCAGCAGTCCGATTATTTTTATTCCCGATGCGACAGCCTGGGACTTATCGTGTGGGCGGAAATACCGTTTGTGAATCGCGTTACCGGCAAGGAATGGGAAAATGCCCACAGCCAGTTGCGCGAACTCATACGGCAAAACTTTAATCATCCTTCCATTTATGTATGGGGACTTCACAATGAGGTATACCATCCTCATGCCTATACGGCCCAACTCACGCAGTCCCTGCACGATTTGGCCAAAACCGAAGACCCCGACCGCTATACGGCCTCCGTCAACGGCTATGGTACGGCTGAGCATCCGGTGAATATGAATGCTGACATACAGGGGATGAACCGCTACTTCGGTTGGTATGAAAAGCGCATAGGCGATATTGTGCCTTGGGTCGAAGGGTTGGAGAAAAGTTATCCAGACATGCCGCTCATGCTCACGGAGTATGGAGCAGACGCCAATCTGGCACATCAGACCGAGTTTACGGGCGATGCCCTTAACTGGACGAAAGAGTTTTACCCCGAGCAGTTTCAGACGAAGACACACGAATACCACTGGAGTGTCATAGCCCGCCATCCTTATATAGTAGCCTCATATCTGTGGAATATGTTCGATTTTGCCTGTCCCATGTGGAAACGCGGCGGCGTGGCAGCACGTAATATGAAAGGACTCGTCACCTTTGACCGGAAAACGAAAAAGGATGCTTACTATTGGTATAAAGCCAACTGGAGCGAGGACCCTGTCCTTTATATGACCGAGCGCCGGAACACCGATCGCGAAACCCGCGTCACACGGCTCACCGTCTACAGCAACGTGGGGCAACCTCGGGTCTATCTTAACGGCCGTGAGCTGCAAGGCTGCAAGAAAGGCTTCACCGATGTGCATTACATGTTCGATGATGTGACGCTTGTCGACGGTGAGAACGTGTTGCGCGCTGTGGCTGCGGACAAGCAAGGCAACGAGTTGTCGGACGAAATGACGTGGCATTATTCGGGAGAGAAGCGGCGTACCAAAGCCGATGCTGCCAGCGAGAAGGAGCATTCAGGATTCTGAATAATGCAATGAGTGTGGTCAGGTTATTCTTTGCCTATAAATTAAAATGACTTGTCAGGATGATGTTTATGTGGTAAAAACAGAGTAACTTTGCCCACTGAAGAAACAAACACCTTTATTATATTATGTCTCAAAAACCAGGAATTCCCAAAGGCACCCGCGACTTCGGTCCCGTGGAAATGGCCAAACGCAATTATATCTTCAATACCATCCGTGAGGTGTATGCCCTCTATGGTTTCAGGCCCATCGAAACACCCGCTATGGAGAATCTCTCCACACTCATGGGCAAATATGGTGAAGAGGGTGACAAGTTGCTGTTCAAGATTCTTAATTCCGGCGATTTCCGTACCGCTGTCACGCCTGAGGATTATGGCTCGGAAAGTGCCGGCAGATTGGCTTCACGTTTCTGCGAAAAGGGGTTGCGCTATGACCTTACTGTGCCCTTTGCCCGTTACGTAGTGCAGCATCGCGAAGAGCTTCAGATGCCTTTCAAGCGTTATCAGATACAACCGGTGTGGCGTGCCGACAGACCGCAAAAGGGACGCTATCGCGAGTTCTATCAGTGTGATGCCGATGTCGTTGGCAGCGATTCGCTGCTCAACGAGGTGGAGCTGATGCAGATTGTCGATGAAGTGTTCACCCGTTTCGGCATCCGTGTGTGCATTAAGCTCAATAACCGTAAAATACTCACGGGGATAGCCGAAATAATCGGAGCGGCCGACAAGATAGTCGATATTACCGTGGCCATCGACAAACTCGATAAGATTGGTCTTGAAAAGGTCAACGAAGAGTTGCGTGCCGTGGGGCTTGACCAGGCGGCGGTAGACAAACTGCAGCCCATTATAGCCCTTTCGGGGACAAACGAAGAGAAACTTGCCACGATGCGCGAGGTGCTTGCCGATTCCGAAATCGGTCTGAAAGGAGTGGAAGAAGCAGCTTTTGTACTTGAAACGCTCAAGGCTTCCGAATTGAACAATCCTATCGAATTGGATCTCACTTTGGCGCGCGGCCTTAATTATTACACAGGCTGCATTTTCGAGGTAAAGGCGCTCGACGTGCAGATCGGCTCCATTACCGGCGGCGGCCGTTACGACAATCTGACGGGTATTTTCGGATTGCCGGGATTGAGCGGAGTTGGCATCTCCTTTGGAGCCGACCGTATCTATGATGTGTTGGGACAGCTGGATCTTTATCCGCGTGAAACTCAAAGCGGCGTGCAGCTGCTCTTTATCAACTTCGGCGCCGCCGAGGCTGCCCATTGCCTCCGCTTGGCCGCAGTGGCGCGTCAAAACGGCATAGCCACCGAAGTTTATCCCGACAGTGTGAAAATGAAAAAGCAAATGGCCTATGCCAATGCCCTGCAGGTGCCTTTTGTGGCTCTGGTCGGTGAAACTGAAATGGCCGAAGGCCGTGTGGCACTCAAAAATATGATTACGGGCGAGCAGCAAAAACTTACTATCGAGGAAGTTCTGGAAGCGATAAAAGCTGCGCGCTAACCGCTTGCCAGCTTGCCGTAAACAGGAGCGGCATGACAACGAGAAAGATATTATGATCGTTGTCATGCCGCTTTTTTTGTACTGGTTTTTATCCGTTTTATTCGTAGCGCTTCAGTTCGCGCCGGCCGCGCAGCACGGCCAGTGCGTTGAGCGCCAGTGCCTGCATTTCGTCCTCGCCCGGATAGATGTGTACCGGAGCCAGAAAGCTGACCCGTTGCCGTAGCCGTGTGGTGATGTAGTCGGCATGGGCCATACCGCCGGTTATGAGAACTGCGTCCACCTTGCCGCAGAGCACGGCTCCCTCGGCGGCTATACATTTGGCTGTCTGATAAATCATCGCCTCGATGAGCAGTTGGGCTTTTTTGTCGCCGGCTTCAATGCGGCCTATTATTTCCTTCACGTCAGTGGTGCCGAGGTGGGCCATCAGTCCGGCCTGTCCCGCTATGCGTTTCAGGAGTTCGGCCTCTGTGTAGCGTCCGCTGTAGCAGAGGTGTATGAGGTCGGCCGCCGGCAGTGACCCCGCGCGTTCGGGCGAGAAAGGCCCTTCGCCGTCGAGGCCGTTGTTCGTGTCGATGGCCCGTCCGTGCCGGTGGGCGGCTATGGATATTCCGCCTCCCATGTGGCAGATAATGAGGTTGAGGTCTTCATACTGCTTGCCGTTTTCGTGGGCGTAGCGGCGGGCTATGGCGCGTTGGTTCAGGGCATGCCACACCGGCACGCGGGGCATGAGCGGCGATCCGCTGATGCGCGCCACGTCTTCCATTTCGTCCACCACGGCGGGATCGGCTATGAAAGCGCGGCAACCGGATACGTTGCGTGCCAGCTCGTAAGCAATGATGCACCCCAGGTTGCATACGTGCTGGCGTTTGGCATGATACATGTCGTCGCACATCTGTTCGTTGACCTCGTAAACCCCGCCGCCGACAGGTTTGGCCAGCCCGCCGCGGCCGATGATGGCGTCGAAGTTGAAGGTCACGCCAAGGCGGTCGAGTTCGTCTACCACGATGTCGCGCCGGAAAGTGTGCTGGTCCATTATATGTTCAAACTGCGACAGTTCCTCTACCGTATGGCGGATGTTGCGCAGGAGTATGGGCTGTTCGTCGTCGTAGACGGCTATTTTGGTAGAAGTGGAGCCTGGGTTGATAACTAGTATCTTCATGTGTGGAATGTTTGTTGTGAAAGTTTGGCGGTCAGAGTGTTTCCTGCCCGTCTTCTGCCGGGTGGTCTACGGTGATGGCCGCCATGGCCAGACTGTGGAATTTTGTTTCGGCCGAGTCGCCCCGCGAGGGCAGCACTACCGGGGCGGATGCTCCGCAGAGCATGCCGGCGGTGGCGGCGTGGGCAAAGTACGTCATGCACTTGTAGAACGTGTTGCCGGCTTCGATGTCGGGAAATACGAGTGCGTCGGCACGCCCCTCCAGCGGTGAGCCGATGCCTTTCACGTGCAGGGCGACGGCATCGCAGGAGGTGCGTACATCGAGCGGGCCGTCAAGCACAATGTCGCCCCACCGGCCTTCGCGGGCTTCGGCCGCCATGCAGGCGTATTCCAGAGTGTATGGAAATTTCTCACTGGCTTTTTCCGAACAGTGAATGAGGGCGATCCGCGGCCGTGCCACACCGAAAGCCCGGCACAGACGGGCGGCGTAGTCCACCTGTGCCTCACGCTGTTTCCGCGTGGGATAGGGTATGACGGCGGCATCGGTGAAAAACAGCAGTTTGCCGTATTCGGGCCACTCCGTCACGGCCATGTGAGTGAGCACGCGGCCGGCCGGCAGCAAGCCGGTTTCTTTGTCGAGCACCGCACGCAGGAGCACATCGGTGCCTACAAGCCCCTTCATCAGGATGTCGGCCTTTCCGTCGCGTATGAGCTCCACAGCGAGGCGGGCGGCCTGTGTGGCGTCGGAGGCTGTCACATGGCTCACATGTCCGCTCAGCGCAGACCGCAGGGATTGGTCGGAGGGGGGGAGGGCCGCGCCTACGAATATGGCTTCGGCAAAGCCGCATTCCACGGCCCGTGTCACGGCTGCGAGGGTGGAATGGTCGGTGCCCCACACCACAGCAATGCGCCATCGCCGGCCCTGTGAGGCCAGATGCTCGGAAAGAAGTTTCAGACTGGTAATAGGTGTCATAAGGATTTTTGTGATTTTTGCTCTGCAAAGTTAATTAAGAATGACACAAAAAGCAAACGTTTGTGCAATAAAAAGGCGGAAGTTGCGCAAAGCAGCTGCCGCCTTTTAGAGGTTATGGGAGCAATGTCCGTTTTCAGAGTGTCATGGCGTTGCCTGTAAAGACCCCAGCCAGAGCTGTAATGGCGGCTACAAGCACCTGTATGATGATGTTCCACACGTTCTTTTTGTCGTCAACGGCTACGGGCTGGTTGTCTGCATTGTTTTTAGCGTAAAATTTCATGGTAATCGGATGTTTGATGAATTAAAGTTTTCGGGGAGCGACCACCGGCCGCGCTCCATCGGCCTCAACGTTGATGGTGCAAAGATACGACAGCTGCGAGGGGCACTTCACTTTTTCGGTGGCCATGCGAAGCGGGGAAATTAACATATTTAACGTTCTGTTACATTTTTGAGCGATAAAAGTAGCATTCCTGTTATTCGAATCAACAAAGTCCTTATCCGAAATTTAACACGAATACTTCGAATTTCAACTGTAATACTTGGAGTTTGAGGACGGAATACGGCGTTTTTCTCTTCATACATGCCTGAAAAACAATGAAAAAGCGGGACTTCTCACTGGAGAATCCCGCTTCGCTGCTACAAAGATACGATATTTTCCGGCCGAAAGCAAATAGTGTTAAAATGCAATGAGGGCGTCTTTAACGGCCTTTCAGGCGATAAACCGGCCAGCAAAAATAACCGGCGGCAAGTACTCTCTGCAAAAAAATAACTAACTTTGCGTCCGGCTGGCCTCAGCCTGAAATGTGAGTCAAGACATACACTACATTTATTATATATGGAACAGCAACTGCAAATCTACAATACGCTTTCGCGCCGCAAGGAAGTGTTCACCCCCATCCATCCGGAGCATGTCGGCATGTACGTGTGCGGTCCTACCGTCTACGGCGACGCCCATCTGGGACATGCCCGCCCGGCCATCACTTTCGACCTCGTGTTCCGCTACCTCAGGCATCTGGGCTACAAGGTACGCTATGTGCGCAACATTACCGATGTGGGACATCTGGAGCATGATGCCGATGAGGGCGAGGACAAGATAGCCAAGAAGGCCCGTCTCGAACAGCTTGAACCCATGGAAGTGGCGCAGTTCTACACCAACCGCTTCAATGCCGCCATGGCGGAACTCAACGTGCTGCCGCCCAGCATCGAGCCTAGGGCCACAGGACACATCATCGAACAGGAGGAACTGGTGCGCCAAATCATGGAGAACGGTTACGCCTACGAATCGAACGGGTCCGTTTACTTCGACGTTGAAAAATACAACAAGGACCACCGTTACGGTATACTCTCGGGGCGCAATCTCGACGATGTGCGCGACGCCAGCCGCGAGCTCGACGGCGTAGGCGAGAAACGCAACCAGGTGGACTTTGCCCTCTGGAAAAAAGCCCAGCCCGAACACATCATGCGCTGGCCGTCGCCCTGGAGCGAAGGCTTTCCGGGCTGGCACTGTGAGTGTACAGCCATGGGGCGCAAATATCTGGGCGCGCACTTCGACATTCACGGCGGCGGCATGGACCTCGTTTTCCCGCATCATGAATGCGAAATAGCACAGGCCGTAGCCTCGCAGGGCGACCAAATGGTGAAATATTGGATGCATAACAACATGATTACCATTGCCGGCAAGAAAATGGGCAAGAGCTACAACAACTTCATCACCCTCGCACAGTTCTTCGACGGCAGTCACGAGTTGCTCGAACAGCCCTATTCGCCCATGACCATCCGCTTCTTCATCCTGCAGGCACACTACCGCTCAACGGTCGACTTCTCCAACGAAGCGCTGCAAGCCTCTAAGAAAGGTCTCGACCGTCTCATGGACGCTGTGGCGGCACTGGAACGTATAGAGCCACAGGCCGGCGGCACGCTGGACAAAACTCTGGCCGAAGAACTCTCCGCCAGATGCTATGACGCACTCAACGACGACTTCAACTCACCCATTGTCATCAGTCATCTCTTCGACGCCTGCCGTACCGTCAACCAACTGGCCGACAAGAAGCAGACCATCACTCCCGAAGGACTGGAGGCTCTGCGGCAAGTAATGAACACCTTCACTTTCGACATCCTCGGCCTCAAGGCGGAAGCCACAGGCAACGCCGAACGCGAGAAGAGCTTCGGCGGCGCCATAGACCTCCTGCTCGAACTGCGCGCCAAAGCCAAGGCCGAAAAAGACTGGGCCACAAGCGACAAGATACGCGATGATCTGGCCGCATTGGGCTTTGAAGTGAAAGACACCAAGGAAGGCGCTACTTGGAAACTCAACAAATAGAAAGAGCAATCAGGTCCATCAAAAGAACATAATACCGTCAGACGTCCACACCGCCTGGCGAAAAATGCCGGTGCGGCGGACATTTTCGTTCCATAAAGACAGACAGCCATCTGTGTATGTTGGAGTAGAAAATGTCCGCCGCACTGTTTTTTATCCGTACGACAAGATTTTTTTAATCATAAAGGGAGACAAATGTCGGACAAAATCTGTAAATTCGGCGGTGTAATATCCCAAAAAATCAACTAACCCAAAAACAACACTATGGAAACTCCTCTTTTCTGGCTCGTACCGGCCGCTTCGGTACTCGCTTTGGTTTTCGCCTGGATCTTTTACAGGCAAATGCACGCAACCTCCGAAGGCACACCGCGCATGGCCTATATCGCTGCGGCCGTGCGCAGCGGTGCCATGTCTTACCTCCGCCAACAATATAAAGTGGTGGCTGTGGTATTCCTCGTTCTGGCCTTGCTCTTCAGCGTAATGGCCTACGGTTTCGGCGTGCAGAACGAGTGGGTGCCCGTAGCCTTTCTCACCGGCGGCTTCTTTTCAGGGCTGGCCGGCTACTTGGGCATGAAAACAGCCACGGCGGCTTCGGCACGCGCTGCCAACGCCGCCCGCACGTCGCTCAACGGCGGTTTGCGTGTGGCCTTTCGAAGCGGCGCCGTAATGGGACTGGTCGTTGTAGGCTTGGGCCTGTTTGACATTTCATTCTGGTATCTGCTGCTCGATGCTGTTACTCCCGAAACTCCGGAGGCGGCAACGGCCAAACTCTGCCTTATCACTACAACGATGCTTACTTTCGGCATGGGAGCGTCTACTCAGGCGCTTTTTGCCCGTGTTGGCGGCGGTATTTACACCAAAGCCGCTGACGTGGGAGCCGACCTTGTGGGAAAGGTTGAGGCCGGCATTCCCGAAGACGACCCGCGCAATCCTGCCACCATTGCCGACAATGTGGGTGATAATGTGGGCGATGTCGCCGGCATGGGAGCCGACCTGTATGAGTCGTATTGCGGCTCCATTCTGGCAACGGCCTCGCTTGGCGCCGCTGCTTATATGGTGCAGGGTGATGCCGACATGCAGATGCGTGCCGTCATTGCGCCCATGCTTATTGCTGCGGTGGGCATCGTTCTGTCGCTTGCTGGCATATTTGCGGTACGCACCCGTGAAGACGCGAAGATGAAAGATCTGTTGCGTGCCCTCTCGCTGGGTACCAACCTCAGTTCGGTGCTCATCGTAGGCGCGGCGTTTCTCATTCTTTGGCTCTTGGGGCTGGACCGCTGGTGGCAGATGGGATGCACCGTAGCCGTAGGCCTGGCCGTGGGCGTGGTGATAGGACAAGCCACGGAGTATTATACCTCGCAGTCCTACCGCCCCACACGCCGCATATCGGAAAGCGGTACCACCGGCGCTGCTACCGTTATCATATCGGGGCTGGGGCTGGGCATGCTCTCCACGGCCATTCCCGTAATAGCCGTGGTTACCGGCATTATTGCTTCTTATCTGCTGGCTTCAGGCGGTGATTTTTCCAATGTCTCAATGGGGCTTTACGGTATAGGCACCGCAGCTGTCGGCATGCTGTCGACACTGGGCATCACCCTGGCCACCGACGCTTACGGCCCTATTGCCGACAACGCCGGCGGCAATGCCGAGATGAGCGGACTGGGCGAGGAGGTGCGTCGGCGTACCGACGCGCTCGACTCCTTGGGCAACACTACTGCCGCCACCGGCAAGGGATTTGCCATCGGTTCGGCGGCGCTCACCGGCCTGGCGCTGCTGGCAAGCTATGTGGAGGAAGTGCGCATCGGCCTGACGCGTATGGGAACGGAAACAATCGATGTGGCCGGACAGGCAGTCGATGTGTCAGTGGCATCGTTCCGCGATTTCATGACCTACTACGATGTGACGCTCATGAATCCCAAGGTGCTCTCAGGCATGTTTATCGGCGCCATGATGGCTTTCCTCTTCTGCGGCCTGACGATGAATGCCGTTGGCCGTGCAGCCTCGAAGATGGTGGACGAAGTGCGTCGCCAGTTCCGTGATATTAAAGGCATTCTCACTGGCGAGGCCGAACCGGACTATGGCCGCTGTGTGATGATTTCCACACGTGCGGCACAGCGCGAGATGGTTTTGCCGTCGCTTCTGGCCATTGTTGTTCCCATATTGGCCGGATTGGTTTTTGGCGTGAGCGGTGTGCTGGGATTGCTTATAGGCGGTCTTTCGGCAGGCTTTGCTTTGGCTGTGTTCATGGCTAACGCCGGCGGCGCATGGGATAATGCCAAAAAGCATGTGGAAGAAGGTAATTTTGGCGGAAAAGGCGGCCAGGTGCACAAAGCCACTGTTGTGGGCGATACTGTGGGTGATCCTTTCAAAGATACTGCCGGGCCGAGCCTCAACATCCTCATCAAGCTTATGAGCATGGTTTCTATCGTTATGGCCGGACTGACGGTTGCCTGGAGCTTGCTGTAGATGATCGTTTGAAGGCTTTTCGACTTTAACATATTTAACCTTCCGTAACACTCTGAAGTGTTAAAACATAGGTTTGAAGCAGTGAAGGAGAAAAAGCCGGTATTGGAATTTTAACGCGAATACTTGGAATTTGAATTGCAATACGGGGATTTTCGGAAAGAAATACGGCGTTTTTCTCTTTATTTCCGACTGAAAATCACTGAAAAAGCGGGACTTTCGTGTGGAAAGTCCCGCTTGGCTGTTACAAAGATAATATATTTTCCCTCGGAAAGCAAGAAGTGTTAAAATAGGGATGTCCCTCCGCCTGAGGTTCTCTAATAAAGAAATCCGAAAAGCCACAAGGGTATTTCGTTTTCACGGCCTACGTCAACGTTGTAACGTGCAAAAACGGTATCGGGCGCGGCCTTAGTGCGTCGCAGGCGGTCGCACACGCAAATGTCGGTGGTGTGGTTCACACGGTAATAGCCTTCGCGGTGCTGCTTGGTGATGGTGTGATGCCGCCACAGCGTGTTCACAAAGAAAGTCTCCATGATAAGCTGCTCGCTCATTTGCGGTGAATAAACGGCGTAGATGAGGTTGGTGTCGTGGAGCATGGCTGCGGCGGGCTTCTTCGGGAAAGTGTCTCCTTCGCGGTAAACCATGTTGATGAGGCGTGTCTCTTCCAGATATTTGAGATAATTCATTACGGTGGCACGGCTCGTACCTATCGTTTCGGCCAGGCGGCTCACGTTGGGGGCTTGTCCGCCGTCCACGGCTAGGAGGTAGAGCAGCCGTTTGATGCGTGAAAGGTATTTCAACTCCACCTGTTTGTTGAAAAGCAGGTCCACCTCTATCATCATGTTCATGGCTTTGAGCAAGGCTTCCGTGAAGTTACGGTTTTCAAGGAAGAAAGGGTAATAACCGTGGTGGAGGTAATCCTGAAAATATTGCCAGGGACGCGCCTTGGGCAGGATGCTCTTCAGTATGTGCTGGTGATTGTTCAGAAGGGTGTCGAAGGTGAACGGCTGGAAGTTGCTGTCTGTCTGTAAATTGATGAATTCACGGAAGGAAAATCCGTGAAGTACGTAAGTACGCGATATGGACGAGAGTTCGGTGGCGTCGGGGTCGGCCGGCTCCACGGAGGTCGTGGAGTAGACTATGCGCAGGCGCGGGAATTTGTGGTAACACTCGCACAGTTGCTCCCGCCAGTCTGTGAGCTTGAATACCTGATCGGCGAGCAGCACCTGTCCGCCCGCCTTGACGAACTCGCCGGCGAAATCCACCAGTCCGCGCCCTTGAAAGTAAAAGTTGTTGAGGTTGATGTAGAGACACTGGCGCAGATTGGGGTCGAAGTTCTCCTTGGCATATTGCAGCAGAAAAGAGGTGCGCCCCACGCCGCGCGGCCCCTTAATGCCTATCAGCCGGTAGCTCCAGTCGATCGTGTCCATAAGTCCTCGCCTTACGGGAGCGTTGAAGTGTTCCACCAGATAGGAATGAGTGCGAAAAAAGGTCTCTAACATATCGTTTTGCAATGTTTAATTGTTGCAAAGATACTATTTTGTGTTTGATTTGTGAAGCCGGGTTTGCAAAAATAAGTAATATGAAGATAAAAACACCCTCCTCCGGAATTTTGTTGGCGGATAAGACGATTCTCCTGCATAGTTTTCGGTTGTCCGGAAGGTGTTTTCCTTTTTTCTCCGTAACTTTGCATCATATTAACAACATAAGCATAAAATATGATGTCCTTTGATTATCTGTTAGGCCGCCTTGACTGGCAGCAAACCATCAGTGCCTTCATCGTTCTCTTCGCTGTGCTCGATGTGTTCGGCTCCACCCCCATCATTATCGACCTCAAGCAAAAAGGCCGGCCCGTCAATGCCATGCAGGCCACACTCATATCATCCTGTCTGCTGGTAGGCTTTTTCTTTGCGGGCGACATCCTGCTGCGACTCTTCAGCGTCGATATCGAATCCTTTGCCGTGGCCGGTGCGCTGGTCATCTTCCTGATGGCTCTCGAAATGATTCTCGACATTGAAATATTCAAGAACATCGGTCCCATCAAGGAAGCAACGCTCGTACCGGTAGTCTTTCCGTTGCTGGCCGGTGCCGGGTCGTTCACCACGCTGCTTTCGCTGCGTGCCGAATACGCCACTCCCAATATTCTTCTGGCTCTGGCTGTCAATATGATCATAGTATATTGCGTTTTACGGGCCACCGAGCGTGTGGAGAGAATCCTCAGCCGCAGCGCCATCTATTTGATGCGCAAGTTCTTCGGCATTATTCTCCTGGCCATAGCCGTGCGCTTGTTCACAGCCAACCTTTCGGCACTTCTCCTGCACACCTGATGACCGCCGGCTTATTCCGGTGGCTCTTCCGGTTTCCCTATAAAAAAACGGCTGCCGGCCATTCTGATAACCGGTAAGAAAAGTTCTTTATATAATAAACCCAAGCCCATGACAAACCTCGAAATTGCCCACAACACAACGCTTCGTCCCATTGAGGACGTGGCCGGACAAATCGGCATACCCGCCGAAAAACTGGAACATTACGGCAAGCATATTGCCAAACTGCCCCTTGATCTTCTTGGGGAGCAGAAAGGCAAACTGATTCTTGTCACAGCCATCACCGCTACCAAGGCCGGTATCGGAAAAACGACCGTATCCATAGGACTCGCACTCGGGCTTAACCATATAGGCAAGAAGGCGGTTGTGGCTCTGCGCGAGCCTTCGCTCGGTCCCTGCTTCGGCATGAAAGGCGGTGCCGCAGGCGGCGGCCATGCGCAGGTGTTGCCCATGGAAAAGATAAACCTTCATTTCACCGGCGACTTTCACGCCATTACTTCGGCGCACAACATGATAAGCGCCTTGCTCGACAATTATCTTTACCAGCACGCTAAAGACGGCTTCGGACTGAAGGAAATCCTATGGCGCCGTGTGCTCGACGTCAACGACCGTTCATTGCGCAGCATAGTGACCGGTCTCGGCCCTGCCACCAACGGCCTGACACAACAGGCCGGCTTCGACATCACGCCCGCTTCGGAACTGATGGCCATACTCTGCCTGGCTGCCGATGAAGCCGACTTGCGCCGCCGCATCGAGAATATTCTTCTGGGATATACCTATGCCGGCGAACCTTTCACGGTAAAAGATCTTGGCGTAGCCGGCGCCATTATGGTGTTGCTTAAAGATGCCATTCAGCCTAACCTTGTCCAAACGACAGAGAATACGCCGGCTATTGTGCACGGCGGACCGTTTGCCAACATTGCTCATGGCTGCAACTCATTGCTGGCCACAAAAATGGCGCTCTCACACAGCGATTACACCATTACCGAAGCCGGCTTCGGGGCTGACCTCGGGGCTGAGAAATTCTACGACATCCTGTGCCGTAAGAGTGGACTGCAACCTGATCTTACCGTTATTGTGGCTACTGCCCAAGGACTGAAAATGCACGGCGGCGTAACGCTCGACCAGATTAAGGAGCCGAATGTTGAAGGCTTACGGTCGGGACTTGCCAACCTCGACCGCCATGTGGCCAACCTCCGCTCTTTCGGGCAGACGGTAGTGGTGGTCTTTAACCGTTTTGTCACCGACACCGATGAAGAGATGGCGCTCCTCAAGCACCATTGCGAAAATGAACTTCATGCACCTTTTGTCATCAATAATGCCTATACTGACGGCGGAAAAGGCGCAGAGGAAATGGCCCGCCTTGTGGTCGAAACGCTGGAGCAGACGCCGTCGGCCCCGTTGCAGTTGGCGTATGCCGACAGTGACTCCATCCGCACAAAGATAGAAAAAGTGGCGAAACAGATATACGGCGCGGCCACCGTGAGCTTTGCCAAGCCTGCCCTCAACCGCATCAAACTGGCTGAAGCGCACGGTATGTCGGTTTTCCCCGTATGTATTGCCAAGACGCAATTCTCCTTCTCGGCCGATGCTACCCGTTACGGCGTTGCTGAAGGTTTCGACCTGCTCATACGCGATGTGGTGATTAACGCCGGCGCCGAGATGATTGTGGCCATTGCGGGCGACATTCTGCGCATGCCTGGCTTGCCGCGCGATCCGCAGGCTAATCATATAGATTATGTTGACGGCGAGATTACAGGATTAAGCTAACGGCATTTTCCACATATTGTCAATGTGATGAGGCAGACGGGTGAAGCTCAAACTTCCGTCTGCCTTGTTCCTGTAAGTAAGCCGAGTCATTTTATGTGAGGCTGTAACCGCCAAATGGCTTTCCGTTTGTCGTGTATGGGCGCAATATTGCAGGATTCTAGGGGATTTGTCAAAAAAAAGTGTTATTTTTGCCGAAATAGAATATATCTGCCATGAAAATCATACTCAATCCCAAATATGAGCATCTGCGTGATTATCTGACCCGTCTTGAGGAGCATTTTGACCATGAGGGGAAGGAGATTTTCCGCGACAGAAATGTTATACGTACCCTTCAGACCAACGGGCTTACGCTCTGTGTGAAACGCTATGCCCCGCCATCATTGCGCGGGCGGCTGGCTGTGAAACTTTATAAGACGCCGAAAGGCAAGAAAGCCTATTTCCGACCGTTGCAATTGCGTGAGCGAGGATATGAAAGTCCTGAACCTGTGGCTTTTGTGAAATACAACAAAGGCCTTGTCACGTCTGTTACGTATTTCGTGAGCCTGCTCTCAAAGTACCGCTACAGTCTTGCGTCCATTACCGATCTTTCGGATGATGAACGCCACGAGGTAACAGACAGTTTTGCCCGTTTTGCCGCGCGGCTTCATGAAGACGGTTTTCTTCATCGCGACTTTTCGTCGAGCAACATCCTTTTCGATAAGGTGGGCGACCGTTACCGTTTCGCCCTTGTAGACACCAACAGCCTGCGAACCGGCCGTCCGGTAAGTGTGGAAAAAGGATGTGCGAATTTTTCCCGCCTGATAGGTGACAATGAGTTTTTCAGCGAATTGGCACGTGTTTATGCCGAAGCCCGCAAGGCCGATCCGGATTATTGCCGGCGGCTCATCGACAAAGCCAAGGGGCTTTGAAAAGTGAGAAACGCCAACGAATAAAGATAAAAAACTTGCAATAATGATATTCAGATATTTATCAAAAGCTATTCTAGCTGTCTCAGTCTTTGTGTGTGCTCTGCAGGCCACCGCTCAATCAGACAATGTCCCTTTGCGCGTCATGAACGCTATCCGTCAGCAATATGAAAAAACAACCCTTCTGAAGGAAGGCAGTCAGGCGGCCGATTTTACGGCAGAGAAATATGCCGGCGGGAGTGTCCGTCTTTCAGACAACCGCGGCAAGGTCGTTCTGCTCAATTTCTGGGGGTCATGGTGCGGTCCGTGCTTGCGGGAGCTGGCACCGGGCATGCTCCCCGCCCGTCTCAAGCAATTTGAGGGCAACGACAGGTTCTTGTACCTGCCGGTAGCCTATAAGGACAGCCGCGAAAGCCTCGACAAATTTTTCGCCACTGAAAAGGGACGGACCGACTACGCTTATCTGCGCACCGCCACGGCATTGGACGCCGACAAGGAAATATTCAACCGATATGCCACACAAGGCGTGCCCCGTTTGTTTGTGATCGGAGCCGATGGCAAGATACTTCTCGGCACGCTCGGCTTTGTGGAAGAAGAGCTCGACAAGGTTGAAGCCATCATCAGGCAAGCGTTGGAAATGGCCCCTTGAATCACCTGCCGGAAGGATAGGCGTGCCGCCCGTTTTTTATGACAGGCCGCATGTCTTGCTGACTTGAAAATTGAAGATACGGTTTAAGGCGTTTTGCGCCAGCAGGCAGATTTTAACACTTCTTGCTTTCCGAGGGAAAATATATTATCTTTGTAACAGCCAAGCGGGACTTTCCACACGAAAGTCCCGCTTTTTCAGTGATTTTCAGTCGGAAATAAAGAGAAAAACGCCGTATTTCTTTCCGAAAATCCCCGTATTGCAATTCAAATTCCAAGTATTCGCGTTAAAATTCCAATACCGGTTTTTTCTCCTTCACTGCTTCAAACCTATGTTTTAACACTCCGGAGTGTTACGGAAGGTTAAATATGTTAAAGTCAAAAAGCCGGTGTGCGATTAAATATTCATACGAAGTGCCATAAAAAAGATTCATTGTCGCCGGAAATAAAAAACTTTATCTTTTTCTTTGAAATTCGCTTCAGTTGCACTACCTTTGTCCATGCAAACAGCAAATACGAACAATTTTATAACAATTTAAATTCTTAACAAAATGGCTTACGTAATTACTGACGACTGCATTGCCTGCGGCACTTGTATTGACGAATGTCCCTCCGGCGCTATTTCCGAAGGCGAAAAGTATTCCATCGACCCCAATGCCTGCGTAGACTGCGGCACTTGCGCCGATGTTTGTCCTTCAGGTGCTATCGTGCCGGGCGAATAATATTCAACGCATTGACCTTACGCGGAATCAAAATTTCGAAAGCGGCCAGCGAGACTCCTCGCGGCCGCTTTTTGTTTTCCCTCTGCCGTGCCGGCGTCTTTCTCTAAGCCCGGCGCCTGCACAAAAGCATGAGAACCACAGGCACCCCTACAAGCGGGGTGATGGCTCCCAACGGCAGTACGCCGCGGTTACCCGGCAAATGAGTGAGCGCCGCCGCCAGAAGAGCGATGTCGGCACCCCACATGACAGTGAGCGGCAGAAGGCGGCGATGGTCGGCTGTGTGGTGGATAAGGCGTGCCACGTGCGGCGCTGCAAGACCGATAAACGACACAGGGCCGCACATGGCCGTCACTGTGGCACAAAGCAAGGCAGCCAGCATAAGAGACAATGTACGGCTGCGGCGCACACTGATACCCAGATTACGGGCATAATCCGCACCAAGCAGCAGAGCATTGAGAGGCTTGGTCTGTGAAGACAGCAGCAGCAGCAGCGTACCCACAGTAAGCCCGAAAGCCGGCAGACGTTCGGTTGTCACACCCGAAAAATCACCCATACCCCATACCACAAAACTCTGAACCCCTTCGGCCGTAGAATAAAAACTGAGAATGGATATGATCGCCGACACTCCGAAACTGATCATCACACCGGCAACGAGCAACTGTAGCGTTCCGTGCAGTAAGGCGCTGAAAGCCGCTAGCAGCACGATAACTGCCAATGCCCCCGCCGCTGAGGCCATTACCGTGAGCCAAAAGCCTGACAAAACAAGGTGGCCCGTCGCCCAAGAACCGCCCAGCAGAAGCATGGCAACGGCTGCTCCCAATCCTGCTCCGGCATTCACGCCCAGCAGCGAGGGGTCTGCCATAGGGTTGGCGAAAACCGTCTGCATAACCAGTCCTGCCGCAGCCAAAGCACCGCCTGAAAGAGCTGCTGTGAAAAGTTGTGGCAACCGGACATGGCGCACGATGTAAGCCGCCGCGCCGCTTTCATCGCCGGCAAAGGCTTGCGCCACATCTGCCGGTGTTGTCGGCACACTGCCCCACATCAGGTTCACTGCAGCCAATAGCAACAGCAACAGCAGCGGCAGCCACAACGACAGGTGGAAACGATCATGCAATAAAGGGGAAGGCATCGGCAATAAGGATTATCGGTTGAGGATTCAATGAAACAAGCCGGGCGGCATATCGTGGAGAATTCCCCATAGCTGAAAGGACAATAAACAGTCTCATCGCAGCGGTTTGAAGTAACGCAATTCGTGGTTAGGCAATAGCTCCGGATGGAAAATTCTTATGAAATCGCGTAAAAGACGGTCGGGCCGGAAAGGCGTTTCCTCATAATATGGCAGAGCAAACGTGTTGCAGCCCCACATACGGCGTTCCCGCCACGGCCTGAAGTTGGAGTAAGGTCCGAAGTCAGCCGCCAGTTTATTGTAAGTAAGGTCAGCCGCCTGCCCGTACTTGACCAGCCACACATCGGCTTCGCGCGCGGCGGCATAAACGCTTTCAAACGAAAGTGGAATGGCTCCGCTTTCGTCTCTGGCGCTGAAAATATAATCCGCACCGGCATCGGCGTACATCTGTCCCAGATAACTTCCGCCGCCGGGTACGTACCAGGCCGCGCCCTGCTTCATGTCTATCATCAGTCGCGGACGCTCCTTTACGGCCGATACGGCGCAACGCAAGGAGTCGTAGGCCGTTTCCACCTGGGTGAAAAGGGAATCGGAGCGGGCCTCGCAGCCGAAGAGCAAGCCGTAGAACTTCATCCATTCGGCCTGTCCCAGCGGTGTCGGCTCCATGTAGTCGGCGCACGCTATGAGGGGGATGCCTGTGGCCGATACGTTGCCGTTGCCGGCGTTTTGAAAGGGTGACACCAGCAAAGCGTCAGCCGTTGCGGTTGTGATACGTTCGAGGTCGGGGTGCATGGATGAGCCGAAGTCGGCCAGTGTGCCGTTTTCCAGACGCTTTCTGAGTATGGGATGGAACAGATAGGCGGCATCGCACACACCGGCCAGCCGGCCGTCCGCTCCTAGGTCGCAGATCAGGGCGGCGTGGAGGGAGGTGAAAGCTACGGCGCGTTTCAGGGGGATGCGCAGGAGGGTGGCGCCTGCCGGCAGTTCATGCGGCGGGATGCTGTCGTGTGGTACGAGTACGTAACTCTGCAATATGGCGCCCTCGTTCCAGGGATCCAGAATGTCGGCGCGCATAAAGTTGCCCGTATGCCCCAGACGCAGCAGGCGGGCGTGTTCCAGCGGCTGTCCGCCGGATGGTACGGATGTTACGGAGCAGCCTGAGAACAGGGTGGCACACAATATTATATATATAGCTGCGCAACAGCTGTGGCAGACTGAGAAAAAACGCCGCGCCGTTCCATTGTTTTCCGAAGCGGTGGCGGCGCGGCGGCTGTTATGTTTTCGGCGGCTGCGGCACATGGGGTCAGATGGTTATTTCGCCGGCGATGCTCGTGTTCATGAGGTCTATTATTTTCCGGTGGTCGTAATCGTGGCCGAGCAGGAACATGAGCTTGGTCACCATGCTCTCGAGCGTGCTGTCGTATCCGTTGAGCACGCCGGCCTGGAGGAGCTGCAATCCTGTTTCGTAGCGTCCCATTTCCACGCGGCCTTGTGAGCATTGGGTGATGTTCACTACTATGACATCGCTCTTCACGAGTTTTTCGATGGCCCTTACCAGCCAGGGCTTCTGAGGCGCGTTGCCGGCCCCGTAGGTTTTGAGAATGACGGCGCGCAAGCCCTTAAGGTTAAGTACGGCGTCGACATAATCTCTGCGGATGCCGGGGAAGAGCGTGAGAATGACAACGTTGTCATCCATGAGATAGTGGGGCTTGAAGGGAAGTTCGGGAGCAGGGCGGCGTATGAGATGTTCTTCGTATACGATATGTATGCCTGCGTGGGCCAGCGACGGTAAGTTGTGTGAACGGAAGGCGTAGAACCCTTCGGCATTGATTTTTGTGGTGCGGTTGCCGCGCATCAGGCGGTTTTGAAAGAAGATGCACACCTCCGGTACCATGGGGCGGCCCTCCTTGTCGCGTGCGGCGGCTATTTCAACGCTCGTCAGGAGGTTTTCCTTGCCGTCGGTGCGCAATTGTCCGATGGGCAACTGTGAACCGGTGACGATGACGGGCTTGCCAAGGTTTTCGAGCATGAAGCTCAGGGCTGACGCGGTATAGGCCATTGTGTCGGTGCCGTGCAGTACCACAAAACCGTCATACTTCCCGTAGTTGTCGGCTATGATCCGGGCCATTTTCACCCAGCATTCCGGTTCCATGTCGCTGGAGTCGATGGGCGGATTGAAGGTGATGGCATCTATCTGATAGTTAAAGCGGTTCAGTTCCGGCACGAGCCGGCGAAAATGCGCGAGGTCAAAATTTTCGAGTGCTCCCGTCAGCGGATTTTCAATCATGCCGATGGTGCCGCCCGTATAGATGATGAGAATTGCTGGTGTGTTTGCAGATTTCATGTTGCAAAGATAAGGTAAATGAGCGGAGAAGGAAAGTAATCGGATTTGTTTTTTCAGACAGGCCAAGCATGCGGCCGGCCCGTACCGGTTGTTTCCTGATAGTTTCATGTTTCCGACTTTAATATATTTAACCTTCCGTAACATTCCGATGTATTAAAACATAGGTTTGAAGCAGTGAAGGAGAAAAAGCCGGTATTGGAATTTTAACGCGAATACTTGGAATTTGAATTGCAATACGGGGATTTTCGGAAAGAAATACGGCGTTTTTCTGTTTAATTCCGGCTGAAAAGCACTGAAAAAGCGGGACTTTCCACACGAAAGTCCCGCTTGGCTGTTACAAAGATAATACATTTTGCGGCCGAAAGCAAGAAATGTTAAAATGGCTCGGCCGCCTTTTCCGGCTTCCACTCAATGTCGTTTAGTCACGCTGCAAAGGGTTTCCGTCCGGTTTGTCTCTGCACGGCAGGCGTGTCAAATCAATCGTGAGGAAATAGCGGAGAAACTTATTTTCACTTTTATAAATAAAAAAAGTGTTTTTCACGCGCAAAAGATGTATCTTTGCACCCGAAGCAAAGGCAGAACGGGTCAGCCAATGTGATGTCCGGCTTTGGGAAACAAACCGCGTTGGTTGTTTCCGCTGTCTTGGTGTCTATTATAGGAAATGGGAAAACGGCAGAAGCGTGCGAAATAAATTCGGACGCATGTAATCTTTTAAAAAACAGTCTTGCAATGACACGACAAACGGCCAACCGCCGTCTGCCGCTGTGTGTGTCGTTGTGAAAGTTCCGGCAAGGTTTATAATCGGTCCTGCCTTGAAAGGCCCCGGGACGTTGCCGGCCGGCAATATCAGTGCAGAAATTTATATAACCATTCTATAGCTAATATTTATGCGAATGCAAAAAATCACCAAACATCTGGCTGCGGGCTTACTGCTCGCAGGCGTGACAATTCCCCTGGCGTCGTGTGTGGACGACAGTTACGACATGAGCAAAGACATCGACATGACGATGGGAATCGGCTCCGAGGGGCTGAAAATCAAACTTGGCTCGACCGAGAAAATCATGTTGGCCGACATCCTCGAAACAGACGGCAACCTACAGACTGACAGCAAGAATAAATACTATCTTGTTGAGGGAGGCGAAACCAGCGTGAACTTCACCGTCAGTACGGTAAACGCCATGCTCGACAACGCCACGCTCTGCCCGTCATACGAAGTGCTGAAATATGACGATATCGTGCCTGAAGAACTTAAGGGACAGCCCTTTGAGGTAGAGGCCGGAAGAGTGTTCGACCTTGATGCACCCATATCGGCCGAAACGGAGTTTGACTTCGACATCGACAACATTCACGAAGACGTGAAGTGGCTGAAAGTGATCAGGCCGACAGCCGAAACCAGCCAGCTCAAGTTCTTCCTCGAAATAGAGCAGTCGGCCATGGACGGCATCGCCTTTGACAACGTGGAAGGCCTCACAATCGTGTTCCCCGAGTTCATCCACCTGACCAACCCGAAGAACGGACGGCTTGAGAACAACGGAAAAACATTCGTGCTCGACAACATCAGCAACTCCGGAGAAACCGCGATAGAACTCGGCGAAGCTACCCTGGACAACATTACCTTCAAAGGCGAAACCGGAAAGACTGACAACGGCAAGCTGGCCATAGAAGACAAAATTTCCATGAACGGAAAAATCAGCTTCAAAACCATGAACGCCATCACGATGACCCAAGGCAGCGCAGTGAACATCAAACTGACGGTGTCGATAGGCAACCGCATCGACCAGCAAAGCCAGATATGCATTGCCAACGTGACGGGCCGCTTTGACCCCACCATTGAGCCTGAAGTGGAAAAAATCGACATATCCTCCTCGCTTCCCGACTTTCTGCAGGATGACGAAGTGACGGTCAACGTGTCAAACCCCACCATGAAGTTCTGTGCCGACATGACCCAGACGCCTCTGTCGCTCGACTTCAAGGCAACGCTCAACGCCATCAAGGGCGGAGAAAAACTGGCGGAAGTCAGTCTTCCAGGACTGGGAGAAGGCAAGGCCGGCATAGAGTCTCTGAAGGAGAATACCTTCTATTTCTATCAGAAAGGCCAGCCCTACGATCCCGAAGGCATAGCTGAAAACGCCGCCACCTACCGCGTGGAGAATATCAGCGACCTTATCAAAAAACTTCCCGACTACATTGACGTGGACCTGAAAGGCAAACAGATAAACGTTAAGGATGAGGACTACACCATTGAGCTGGGACGTGATTATGCCGCCAATATCAAATACAACGTCTATGTGCCTTTCGACTTCAACGCCGGGCTCCGGATCATTTACAACGATTCGGTGGACAACATGAACGAAGACCTTCAGGACTTCGAGGCCGACGGACTGGCGGTAACGGCCACCGTACACAACACCATACCCCTCGAACTGATGGCCACACTCGTGCCCATAGGCGTTGACGGGAAGGAACTCACCGGAGTATCCGTGTCGAAAGCCACAGTGGCCAGCGCCAAGGCCGAAGCCGGAAAGAGCATGGAAGAAAACGCCGTTGACTCCGAACTGAAAATAGAAATAAAATTCAACAATCCGGCCGACCTCAAGAAACTCGACCGCCTGCGCTTCAACATCAACGCCGAAGCCATCAACGCCGAAGGCGGCACCCTCTATTCCGATCAATATCTCAAGGTGAACGACATGCGGCTCCGCCTTACCGGACAAATCATAGGCAACTTCAACTGAAACGACCCGCCGCACTCCCGATAAGGGAACGGCTCATACAAACAATAACATTGACATGAAAAGAAATTACAGAAACATAGCGGCCGGTCTTTTGTTATCCGCGACTTTGATGCCGGCTTCGGCGCAGGAGTTCCGTTCGTCCTACTTCATGCAGACCAACAACTTCCGCCACCAAATGAATCCCGCACTCCTTGACTCCAGCTACGTATCAGTGCTCTTCGGCAACATCAACGTCGGCCTGACAGGCAATATCGGTCTGAAAAATTTTGTCTATAAACTCTCGCCTGCCGACCAGATAAAATACGGCGGCTATGAATACACCACTTTCATGAGCCCCACGGTGAGCGCGCAGACTTTTCTTGACGGGCTGCACGACAAGAACCGCATCGACACTTATCTCAACTATAATCTTTTTTCAGTAGGTTTCAAAGCCTTCGGCGGAACCAATCTCGTGGAACTGAACCTCCGTTCGAACACGAACGTATCGTTACCCTACGAACTGTTCGAATTCATGAAAACCACCGGTGAAAAGGAGAACTACAATCTCAAGAACATAGGCCTGCGCACGCAGAATTATGCCGAAATAGCTTTGGGACACAGCCGTAGCATCGACAACCGGCTCACCGTAGGTGGAAAAATGAAATTCCTTCTGGGCTTTGGCTATGCCGACTTCGCCGTGAAAAACCTCAACCTGACCATGAACGGCGACCAGTGGCGCGTACAGGGCGACGCCCGCCTAACGGCCGCTTTGCTCAACACAAAGCTGGAACATGAAACGGCCGACAAAAACGCTCCCGATGGCCGTCCCCGCGTAAAGGGACTTGACGACATAGCCTTCGGCATGCCCGGTTTCGGCGTGGCCTTCGACCTGGGTGCCACCTACAAACTGACAGACGACCTCACACTGAGCGCCGCCGTGACCGACCTCGGTTTCATCAGCTGGAAGGGCGCGCAAAAGGCATCGTCAATGGGTGACTACACCTTCGATGGATTCGACAACATTTACGTAGGCAGCAACAATACCGGCGACAACAAGTTAGGCGACCAGTTCGAGAAAATAGGCGATGACCTCGAAGAGATGTTTGCCATCTACGATGACGGGGAAAGCAATGCCACACAAGCAATGGCCGCTACGGTAAACGTAGGAGCGGAATACACTCTGCCGGCTTACCGTAATTTGCGCTTCGGATTCCTTTACACCTCCCGCATACACAGCCTCTATTCCTGGCATCAGGGTATGCTCTCCGCAACGGTACGTCCGCTCAAATGGATAGAAGCCACCGTCAACGGCGGCGTATCGAGCACAGGATGCACATTCGGTGCGGCGCTCAGCCTCAAGGCCAAGCACTTCAACTTCTACATCGGTGCCGACCGTTTCCTTGGCAAGGTTTCGAAGGAATTCATTCCGCTCAACAGCACCAATGCCAACGTAACGTTAGGAATGACCTTCCCGCTCTGATTTCTTCAGAGAAACACATTCATCATCCTCTCCCCGCAAATGGGCGGAACACGCGTGTTCCGCCCATTTGCGGGGAGTTTTCTATTGCTTTGCCGGAACTGTTGTCCCCCACCATTCTGAATCATTTCTCCCGAATCCTGAATAATCATATAATTATATACGAACGGCTTTTTGGGGCAGGCCCCCCCAATAATATTTTAATAGACAAATCGGCTTTATAGCGCCTCCTGCAATGCCTTCCGCCATCACCGGAAAACTTCCCGTCCATTGTCACAATTTGCCCGACTTGATAAAAAGAATTATCTTTGCGCCGCTAATCCTTAATTTTAATTTATTTAAATCAATCATGTATTTAAAGACCTTTTTACTCAGTCTCGTACTCTTCATAAATTTAGGTGTACAGGCTCAGGTCAAACCCATTGTCATCGCAACGGACCAGACAAGCATGGTGCTCGTGGTAGATGGCAACGGTCGTCTCCATCAGAAATATCTGGGACGGAAGTTGTTGGATGAAGCAGATTATGCCGCTTTGCCACAGGGGCCGGAGGCTTATCTGACACATGGCATGGAAGACTATTATGAACCGGCACTCCACGTAAACCATGCCGACGGAAACCAATCGACGCTGCTTACCTACGTGAGCCACACCACCGGCACTCCCGCGCAAGGCGTGGAGGAAACAGTCATTACAATGTCCGATCCGGTATACAAGACCGAAGTGAAACTCCATTACGTGGCTTATGTAAAGGAAAACGTATTCAAACTCTGGACGGAAATAACCAATGGCGAATCGAAGCCCGTGGAAATAGAAAAATGCGCTTCGGCCATGCTTCATTTCAATAATGCCGAATATTATCTCACACAGTTTGACGGAGACTGGGCCAACGAAGCCAACCTCAGCGAACAACGGCTCTCCTACGGTAAGAAAGTGCTCGACACAAAACTCGGGACGCGTGCCAACATGTTTGTTTCGCCTTTCTTCCAGCTGGCATTCGATGTCCCCGCACAGGAAGAGGCCGGCACCGTACTCACCGGCACACTCGGATGGACTGGCAATTTCCGTTTTACATTCGAAGAAGACCACATGGGGCACCTGCGCGTCATCAGCGGCATCAATCCTTACGCATCTCAATACACCCTTAAAAAAGGAGAGACTTTCCACACACCGGAATTCATCTTCACACTCAGTTATGCTGGAACGGGACAGGCCAGCCGCAACCTCCACGACTGGGCACGCGCCCATTCGCTCAAGGACGGCGACAAATCGCGTATGACACTCCTCAACAACTGGGAGGCTACCTATTTCAACTTTGACGAAGAGAAACTTATCGGCCTTATCGGCGAAGCCAAAGAACTCGGCGTAGACATGTTTCTGCTTGACGACGGATGGTTCGGCACGAAATATCCCCGCAACAGCGACCGTCAGGGACTGGGCGACTGGCTTGAGATAAAGGACAAACTACCCAACGGTATCGGCCGTTTGACGGAAGAGGCGAAAAAACAGGGAGTAAAGTTCGGTTTGTGGATTGAACCGGAAATGGTCAATCCCAAAAGCGAACTTTATGAAAAGCATAAAGACTGGGTCATTACTCTGCCAAACCGTAAAGAATATCATTATCGCAATCAGCTTGTGCTCGACCTGGCCAATCCCAAAGTGCAGGATTATGTGTTCTCCATCGTAGATTATCTTATGACCAAGTATCCTGACATCGCGTTCTTCAAGTGGGATTGCAACAGCCCTATCACAAATATCTACTCCAACTATGAGGGAAAAGATCGCCAGAGTCATCTTTATGTAGATTATGTGCGCGGTCTTTACAACGTGCTCGACCGTATCAAAGCCAAGTATCCCGACCTTCCCATGATGCTCTGCTCCGGTGGCAGCGGCCGTTCGGACTATGAGGCCTTGAAGTATTTTACCGAATTCTGGCCAAGCGACAACACTGATCCCATTGAGCGCCTTTTCATACAGTGGGGCTTTTCTCAGGTGTTCCCAGTCAAGGCACAATGTGCCCACGTTACCACCTGGAACCGTTCTGCCAGCATAAAATTCCGTATAAACGTGGCCATGATGGGTAAGTTTGGTTTCGACATCAAATTTGCCGACATGAAGAAGAATGAACAGGATTTCTGCAAAAAGTCCATCGCTGACTACAATCGTCTGAAGAGTACTATTCTCGACGGCGACCGTTACGGCCTTGTCTCTCCTTATTCAGGCGAACATACGGCTACGATGTATGCTGACAAATCGAAACAGCGTGCCGTACTCTTCACCTTCGACATTTATCCGCGCTACAATGAATATCGCTCTAACGTGACGCTGCGCGGCCTTGATGTCAATCGCCGCTACGTGGTGAAGGAGATTAACCGTCAGGGACAGGACGACCGCAATGTTGGTATTTATTCAGGCGACTTTCTCATGAATATCGGCCTGTCCGTATTCACCGGCTCGAAAATGAACAGCCGCGTGTTTGAAATCGTTGCCGAATAAAATCCACTTATTCCCATAAATGTCAGGAGCTGCGGTTGCCAATGCAAACC